>Ga0207864_1000335_pt1 | contig 70087 bp, 58 predicted proteins | sample HigsolmetaAR202D_FD_184834 | JGI IMG/M metagenome (GOLD analysis project Ga0207864, IMG submission 184834) | Ionic liquid and high solid enriched microbial communities from the Joint BioEnergy Institute, USA - AR20-2-D (SPAdes) (version 2) ...
CCTGGAGGATGGCCTCGTTCTCCACTGCGCGCAGATCGGCCGCGCTGATCTCCCCGGCCTTGAACTTCTCGCGCGCCTCGAGCAGCGGCTTCGGGCGCAGGAAGCTCCCCACGTGCTCGGCACGGAATACGCGGCGTCCGTGCTCGCCGGGCGGTGTCGGCTGCAACCGTGCATTCATGACGTCTCTCCCATCGCTGCGCGCCACCGGAATGACGCTAGAATAAAACGCTCCGCGGAGCGCGATTCTGCCAATTTCACACTATCCATGTACCGCGTTTAGTACGTTTGAACTACTCCCCCAGCAAACAGGGTTCCCGGCATGACGGCGGTCTCCATCGACAGGACTGACGCGAAGATCCTCCAGCTTCTGGCGAGGGACGGCCGCATGAGCTGGCGCGAGCTGGCGGACCGCATAGGCCTTTCGCTCACGCCCACGCTGCGCCGCGTGCGCAGGCTCGAGAAGCAGGGGCTCATCGCGGGCTACAGCGCGCGCGTCGACGAGCAGCGCCTCGGCGTCGGGATCACGATGTTCGTGCTCGTGACGCTCGAGCGCCAGACGGAAGAGACGCTGAAGGTCTTCGAAAGGCGCATCGCCGACGTGCCCGAGGTCATGAGCTGTTATCTGATGACCGGCGAGGCCGACTACATTCTGCGCGTCGTGGCCTCGGATCTCGCGAGCTATCAGCGATTCATGCTGGACGTGCTCACGCGCATTCCCGGCGTCTCGCGCATACAGTCCAGTCTCGCGATCAAGCCGGTGTTCCAGCGCGCTGCGCCGCCGATCCCGCGCGCCTGATCGTTTCGCCCGGGAGCGGCCCGCCAGGCAGAGAGCGTCACTGCCGAGGTGTGGACCGGGCCGCCGGCGGCTCGGCGGTGTCTTCGGATCCGTCGGGAATCGATGCGACGCCGGAGTTCCAGATCGATGCGGCATCGAGCGGCGAGGTGAGCAGGAGCCTTCCGGTCATGTTCGTACGCTCGACCCCGACCACTTCGTAGAGCGCTTCGAAGTCGGCGCTGCGCCGAGCGCCATCCGCAAGCCGTGCGAGCTCGGCAGCCCGGGTGACGGATTCCGCCGTGTGCATGAGCGCTTCGTCGCGCGTGCCTGCGATCACGACGTGCCGGTTTCCGGACGGGCCGTCGAACGTCGAGAAGTAGCCGTAGTCGCGGTAGCGCGTCGTCTGCAGCTCGGGAATGCCCGCTTCGCTGACGTAGCGGGTTCCCGTGAGCGAATCGACGAGCTCGTCGTAGGTGAAACCGACATTGAACCGTGAGCCGGCGAACACGATCTCGCCGAGCGTCCCGAGCGCGCTCAGATAGCCGATGTAGACGACGTGCGCCGACTTGAACACGCCCGGATCGAGATTCGATGCCGTGCGGACCTGGATGCGCTCGCGTTTCTCGGCGAGCACCGCCATGACTTCGCCGACGGCGAAGGCGCTCGCGACCGGGAGGTACGCCAGATTGAGGTCGACATAGCGCCCGGCATCGGACGGTCTCGTCTGGAGATAGCGCTCGAAGTCCTCGAGGGAGTTCACCTCGAAGTCGCGCACGAGCCGGTGCACGTTGCCCGCCGCATCCCGCTCACCGAAGATGTAGTAGTCGCCGACCACGATGTAGATCGGCCGATCGTCCTCGAGGAGAGGCGCCCACACCGGACTGCGGCGAACGTCCGCGAGGTCGCCCGCCCAGCGCGGCGAATCGAGCCGCTCGAGCGCGACGAATGCAGCGCCCGCGAGGAGTGCTCCGAGCGCCGCGCCGGCCAGGACGCCGAGCCACCTGCGGGTGCGAGGCCGGTCGGGTGCAGCAGTGCGCGCGGGCGAGAGAACCTGCTCGATGGCCAGTCTGTACTCACCCTTGGGGATCACGATGCGGGCCGTCTCTCCGGCACCCGCGCCCGCGTAGAACTCGTCGAGCTTGCGCCGCAACTTGTGGACGTAGACGCGCACCAGGGAGTCCTGACTGACGTCGAAGCTCGCGTCGCGGCCGAAGACGTCGACGGCGATCTCGATCTCCTTCGGGACTCGACCGCTCAACGAGCGCTCGAGCAGGAAGTCGAACAGCCGATTGAGGGGCCCCGACCGACCCAGCACGCCGCTGCGGCGGATGTGCTCTGCATGTATCTGAAGGAGATGGTCAGGGTTCATGGGGAGACCCAAGGGTCGCCGGGATCATAACAGGCCCCGTTAACGCGCGATAACGCCGTTGGAAACAGTAACTTACGGGACATCGGCAGGAGCTTGAGCCAGGGTTGCGGCCGTACCAGCCGGACGTACCAAGGGTCTCATGCCCCCGAGTCTCAAGTCCCGTTTCAGCCCGCCGACGCCTCCGCGCCTCCTCGCGGCCACGGCCCTCACACCTTTCGCGCTGTGCAGTCCGCTCGTCGGCACGGAGGTGCAGGCTGCCGAGCCGGCTCCTCCGCCAGCCGGTGAATCCCGTCAGAGCACGCCTTCTTCTATCGAGCCGCTGCAGGAGGTCGTGATCTGGGGCCGCGCCGAGCGGCTCATCGGCACAGCCCGGTCCGCATCGGAAGGGGTGGTCGGCTACGCCGATTTCTCGACCCGGCCGCTCCTTCGCGTCGCCGAGCTGACCGAAGTCGTGCCCGGAATGATCGCGACCGCGCACAGCGGCTCGGGCAAGGCCAACCAGTACTTCCTGCGGGGAATCAATCTCGATCACGGCAGCGATTTCGCTGCGACCCTCGACGGCGTGCCGGTGAACTTCCCGAGTCACGCCCACGCGCAGGGCTACCTCGACCTCAATTTCCTCATCCCCGAGATCGTCCGCACCGTGGAGTACCGCAAGGGAACCCACCATGCCGATCTCGGCGATTTCTCCGCCGCGGGCGCGGCAGCGTTCACGACCTACGACCGGCTCGATGCGGGCTTCATCGAGCTCAATGCCGGGAGCGAGGAGCACTTCCGGCTCGTCGCGGCGGATTCGTTCGACGCGATCCACGGCACGTTTCTCTACGCCGCGGAGGTCCAGCGCGACGACGGACCCTGGGTGCTCGAGGAGAATCTCCGCAAGCTCAATCTGTTCCTCAAATACAGTACGGGTGAGGAGCACCGAAGGCGCAGCGTGCAGCTCACCGCCTACGACGCCGACTGGCGCGCAACCGACCAGATTCCGCTGCGCGCCGTGGAATCGGGGCTTCTCGATCGCTTCGGGTATGTCGATCCCGATCTGGGAGGCAGCTCGAAGCGCATCGGCGTTTCCGGGCGGATCGAGACCGGTAACTGGTCCGCGATCGGCTACGTCACGCGCTACGAGCTCAATCTCTTCTCCAACCCGACGTACGCGCTCTCCGACCCCGAGCTCGGCGACGAGATCGAGCAGGAGGATCGCCGCTGGGTTGCGGGCGGATCGCTCCGCCGAACGGCCGGGCACACGCTGGGGACGCGACCACTCACGCTCGAGTACGGCGCGGACGTGCGCTACGACGACGTGGGCGAGCTGAACCTCTTCCGAACGGCCGGCCGCCGGCGCATCGGCGCCGTGCGCGAAGACGAGGTGCGGCAGCTGACGGGGGCCCTGCACGCCGCGGCCGAGCTGCAGTGGACGGATCGTCTGCGCGTCAGCGCCGGGATTCGCGGGGATCTGTACGACTATCGCAATCGCTCCGCGATAGAGGAGAACTCGGGCAGCGGCACGGCGAGCATCGTGAGCCCGAAGCTCGGATTCGCATTCGCGGCGGCGCCTGGCCTCGAGCTCTATGCCAACGCGGGCAGGGGGTTCCATTCCAACGACGTGCGCGGCGTGACGCTTCGCGTGGATCCCGTCACCGGAGATCCGGTGGATCCGGTGCCCGCGCTGGTACGCGCCGACGGCTATGAGGTCGGCGTGCGCTGGGAGCATGGCGAGACGCTGCGGATGACCCTCACCGCGTTCCGGCTCGCGCTCGAATCTGAGCTGCAGTTCGTGGGCGATGCAGGTACCTCCGAGCCGAAAGGCGCTTCGACCCGCCGCGGTGTGGAGCTCACCGGCTTCTGGCGGCCGATCGCGCCGCTCGTCTTCGATCTCACGGCAGCCGCGACGCATGCGCGGTTCGACGACGCTTCGGCCGGTGGACGTCACATCCCCAACGCGCTCGATTCGGTGATCGGTGCGGGCGTGACGTACGTGTCGCCGCGCGGTCTGCTTGCGACGCTCCGGGTACGTCACATGGGACCGGCGCCGCTCGTCGAGGACAACTCCGTGCGCGCGCCGTCCATGACACTGGTCAATGCGGGGCTCGGCTACGACTTCGGGCGCTGGAGCGTGGGGCTCGATCTCCTCAACCTGCTCGACGAGCGCGGGAACGACATCATCTATTACTTCGAGTCGCAGCTTCCCTGGGAGACGCAGCCCGTCGAGGACCTGCATTTCCATCCCGTGGAGCCGCGCGAGGTGCGCGTCCGGTTCGCGTGGCGATTCTAGTGGCACCTGCACCTGGCGCCGCGGCAAGAAACGTTCGAGCCGCGGCCCGGAAACGGCGGAAGGTGCGTCAGCGCAGGATGCCGTAGTCCTTGATATCGTCGAAGTAGCCGGTCACCGTCAGCGTGAGGACCACCGGTGCATCGCTGACGTTGAGCCAGAACCAGCCGTGCTCGCCGCTGAAAGGCGCGACGAGGGAGCCATGGCTGCTCGTGCCGGACTGCAGCTCCTCGTAGCGCACCCAGAAGTTCTCGCCGGCGGCAGGGTCGTGACCGTGGAAGTCCACGTACACCTCGCCGCCGTCCGTCTCCCAGGAATAGACGAGCACCTTGCCTTCGCGGAGCACGGCCTTCACTTCCGTCTCCTGATCCAGATCCAGCCGGATCTGCATCGTACGCGTCTGCGGCGGGCGGGATTCGTCCTGATATACGGCCGGGTTGGGCAGCGGAACGGGCTCGCCGGGGTCGGGAATCCGCATCTCGCGTACGCGCTCGTTTCCACCGATGACGTCGACGATGCGCAGCGTGCGTGTCGGCTCGTTCAATGCCGTGAGACCCAGCGCGCGGCCGATGCCGGTCGGATCCACGCCGTACTCGGCGGGCAGCACGATCGTGACGAGGATGAGCGCCGCGGCGAGGATCGCGACGGCGACGCTGACGAGCAACCGCCGCTGCGACGGCGGCTGCAGCTCCCAGGGCGACGAAGGCTTTTCCATGTGAGATGCTTCGGAATGGAATTCTTCAGGACAGCAGGAAGCCGGTGAGCTGGTAGCCGAACAGCACGAAACCGGCCGTCATGAGCACGACGTTGGCCGCCCAGGCTCCCTGCAGGAACGTGCCGCTGCGCCTCCAGAGATTGAACGCGATCAGGATCAGCGCGAGCGCGGCGAACTGGCCGAGCTCCACACCGACGTTGAACCCGATCATGTTCGCGACGAGTCCGTCCCGCGAGAGGGCGAGGTCCTGGAGCTTCGTCGAGAGGCCGAACCCGTGCGCCAGGCCGAATACCAGCACCGCCGCACGGGTATCGATGTTGAGTCCGATACGCCTGAAACCGCCCAGATTCTCGAACGCCTTGTAGACGACCGAGAGTCCGATGATGGCGTCGACGATGTGGGGATTGGCATGAATGCCGGCAAGTACGCCGACGAGGAGGGTCGTGCTGTGACCTATGGCGAAGAGCGTCACGTACAGCGCGACGTCCCGCAGCCGGTACAGGAAGAAGATGACACCGGCGAGAAAGAGCAGGTGGTCGTACCCGGTCACCATGTGCTTGGCGCCGAGATACATGTATGGAATGAAGTGAACGCCCTGTACGGATTCGAGAAAGCGCGAATCGCCTTCCGCGACGCCGTGCGCGGACGCCGCGGAAGCGAACGCGATCAGCGCAGCCGCAGGCAGCAGGGCGCGCCGAAGCAGGGCGCCCGCAGTGGGCATCTGCATGGGAACTCGATTCCCCCCGCCGGAACACGGCCGCAGGAGAACGCGGCCTCGCCGCGCGACCATACGGGCCGCGGGCGAGGGCCGTCAAGAATCAGTCAGGAACGAAGAAAGACGCGGCAGGCGCGCACGCGCGAGCCACCGCGGAAGTCCCGTCGCGGTGCCGGCTGGCCGGCGAGAGCCGTCAGTCGTGGTCGTGGCCGCCGGGTCCGTGCACGTGGCCGTGCATCAGCTCTTCTTCGGTCGCCGGACGGACGGCAGTGATCTCGACCTCGAAGTTGAGGTCCTTGCCCGCGAGCGGATGGTTGCCGTCGATGGTCACCATGTCGCCGGTGACCTTCGTCACAGTGACGGCATGCGTGCCCTCGGGCGTCTGAACGTGCAGCCGCATACCGACCTTCACGTCCGGGATCCCGCGCATCGCGCGGCGGGGAACCTGATGAACGAGGCGCTCGTCGTACTCGCCGTAGCCTTCCGCGGCCGGAATCCTGACGTTGAGCCGATCGCCCGTGTCCTTGCCTTCGAGCTCACGCTCGAGTCCGGGAATCAGGTTACCGTGGCCGTGCAGATAGGACAGCGGCTCGCCCGGGACGGAGCTGTCGATGACTTCGCCTGCGTCGTCCTTGAGCGTGTAGTGAATACTTACGACCGAGTCTTGCGTGATGGGCATGTTGGGATAGGGCTTTCCGGTGGTGGGCGGGGCCACGCGAAAGCGGCTCGGCCGCAAGTCACGTGGAATCTCCGGGCAAGTGTCGCGCCGATGCCCTGTCCATGCAAGTTTTCAACCATCGCTGGGCCGGTTCTGACCGGCCCGCGCCTGCGGTTCACTCGGGAACGCCCGCCTCGGCAAGGGCTTCGCGCACGTTGCGAAAGCCTTCCATCGCGCAGGGCACGCCGCAGTACACCATCGCATGCAGCAGGATCTCGTGGAGCTCGGCCTTGGTGAGACCGTTGCGAAGCCCTGCCTGCACGTGGAACTTCACCTCCTGTGACCGGCCCATCGCGACGAGCATCGAGAGCGTAATGAGGCTGCGAATCCTGCGCGGCACGGTGTCCTCGCCCCACAGCTCGCCGAAGCAGTAACGCGTGACGAGCTCCTGGAAGCGGCGGGTGAAATCGGTCGCTTCACGGACGTGCTTCTCGCCGAGCTCGGTCCCGAAAAGCTCGCGTCTCACCTGCATGCCGCGCTCGAAGAGGTCCTGCTGGGTCATGATGAGCTCCTTGCGTCGTTGAGCATGAACTCGGCCGCCTTTTCGCCGACGAGGATGGCGGCCGCGTTGGTGTTCGATGCAGGAATGGTCGGGAGCACCGACGCGTCCGCAATCCGCAGACCTTCGACTCCGCGCACGCGCAGGCGAGGATCGACCACGGAGTCCGCGTCCGTGCCCATGCGGCACGTGCCGACCTGGTGATAGGAGCCGAAGATGGTGCTGCGCACGTATTCCTCGAGCGCCTCATCGGATTCGACCTGCGGACCGGGACGGACCTCGCGCACGATGCAGCGCGCGAGCGCCGGCTGCCGTGCCACGTGGCGGGCGAGGCGTATGCCACGGAGCGTGACGCGCAGATCCTCGGGATCCGAGAAGTACGCGGGACGCAGCGCAGGCGCTTCGAACGGGTCCGGCGAGCGGATGTGCACGCTGCCGCGCGATGCAGGTTGCTGCTGCACGATGCCGATGGAGAAGCCGGGAAAGTCGTCGAGCACCAGACGATTGGGGTTGCGCTCGTCCGGGCTCGAGAGGTGGTGGAGCTGCAGCTTGATGTCGGGCTGCGGGCTCGACGCGTCGGTGCGCGCATAGGCGTGGGCCGTCGCACCTGCGGTGCTCATCATGCCGTCACGAAGGAGGGCGAAGCGAAGCGCCATGCGCGCCTTCTTCCATGGGCTGCGCAGGATGTCGTTCAGGGTCTCGAGACCGCGCACCTCGAACATCATGCGCGCCTGAAGGTGATCGCGCAGGTTCTCGCCGACGGCGGGCCGATGCGCGACGACGGGAATTCCGCAACGGCCGAGCAGGCCGGCATCGCCGATGCCGGACAGCTCGAGGAGCTGCGGTGACTTGACCGAACCCGCGCAGACGACGATCTCGCGCCGTGCGCGTGCGATGATCGTCGTATCGCCCCTTCGCAGCTCGACCGCCCGCGCGCGCACGCCTTCGAAGAGAATCCGCGTGGCGTAAGCGGCAGTGAGCACCTTCAGGTTCCCGCGCCGCATCGCCGGCCGCAGATAGCCTTCGCGCACGCCCCAGCGCAGGCCGCGTCGCGTGGAGAACTGCATGAGCCCTGCGCCTTCGCAGCCCGACGCGTTGTAGTCCTCGGTCTCGGGGATGCCTGCCTCGGCGCACGCGCGCAGGAACGCATCGGTCAGCGGATCGCGCGGCGAATGCCGCGTGATGACGAGCGGCCCTTCCCGGCCGCGCAGCCGCGGGTCGCCCTGCCGGTAGCGCTCCATGCGCTTCAGCAACGGCACGACGTCCGAGTAGCCCCAGCCTTCGAGCCCGGCTTCGCGCCATGAGTCGTAGACCGCCGGGTATCCCCAGACCCAGAACATACCGTTTATGGTGGCTGTGCCGCCGAGCACGCGGCCTCTCGGCCAGAAGAGGCGGCGGCCACCGAGCCCGGGCTCGGGCTCCGTGTAGAAGCGCCAGATCGCCCGCTCGCCGACGATGATCTTCGCGACGCCGGTCGGGATGCGCAGCCAGATCCAGCGGTCGTCCTCGCCGGCTTCGACGAGCAGCACGCGGAAGCGGCCGGATTCGGTCAGCCGTGCGGCGAGCGCGCAGCCCGCCGAGCCGGCCCCCACCACTATGAAATCCCAGATCTCGTCGCTCACCGTGCGTTCGACTCCGGATCGGGCTCTGTCATTCTACGGGACGCGTGCACGATACTGCGCGCTGCTCTCCTGCGGGAATATCAGACGAACTGCAGACGGAAGCGACGCATCGTGCAACGCGTATGCGAACGGATGAGTGAGGGGAGAGTGGGCAGGCCGAACCGCCTCGCGATCCTCGCGATCACGATCCTTGCGTTCATGACACCGTGCACACGGGCGGAGACGGTGCGCACCGTCGAAGTGAATCCGGTGACGTTCCGCTTGCCGCTCGCAGGCGGGAGCCCCGCATTCAGAGGCAATGTGCGCGTCTTCGTGTATGCGAGGGTCTATGTCGAGGACCGGGAGCTGCGCGCGGCGGTGTGGCTCGATGTGAGAGAGACGCGAGAAGGTGGCGCTCAGGTGAGCGATGAGCGGCACTTCGCTCTCTATTCAGCCGAACCCGTTTATGGCCTCGATGAGCATCAGGATCTCTCCACCAGCCGCGTGTACATCGACGTGGATGCCGCGCCCGACGAGCTCACGATTACTCCCGCCTCCGAGCTCGTCGAGCGCTTCGAGTGTATCGGGTGCATCGCGAGCGATGCCGGGGCGTCGGCTCCGCAGTGCACCGTCCACTTCCGGCCGATCCGCATCCTCGTCGCGTGAAGTCTGCGATGCCGGGTGTCGGGGGCAGGCGGGTAGAATCGGCACATGCCCCTCCACATCGGCATCGTCGCGTGCTCCGCGGAAGGCGCCGCGCTCTGCTACCGAACGATCTGCATCGAAGGTGCAGAGCTTCTCGGGTCACACGCGCATCCTGAAGTCTCGCTCCACGGTCATTCGCTGGCGGAGTACGTTGCGCGAATCGAGCGGAACGACTGGGACGGTGTGGCGGAGCTGATGCTCTCATCCGCCGCGAAGCTCGCGCGGATCGGCGCGGACTTTCTCGTCTGCCCCGACAACACCATTCATCAGGCGCTGCCGCGCGTGCGGCCTCGTTCGCCGCTGCCGTGGCTGCACATCGCCGAGGTGGTCGCTCGCGAGGCGGCAAGGCGCGGCTTCAGGCGTCTGGGACTCGCCGGCACTCGCTGGCTCGTCGAAAGCGACGTCTATCCCGGTGCGCTCCGGGCGCACGGGCTCGAGTGCGTTCGGCCCGACGAGGCCGATCGCGAGGCGATCGGCCGCATCATCATGGACGAGCTGGTGTACGGAATCTTCCGGCCTGAATCGGTAGAGCGCTTTCGGGCGGTGATGGAGCGGATGCGGGAGGCGGGCTGTGATGCGGCGGTGTTGGGCTGCACGGAGATCCCGCTCATCATGAACGATTCGAACTCACCGCTCCCGACGCTCGATTCGACGCGGCTGCTCGCGCGTGCGGCATTGCGCGAGGCGATCGGGAACGGCACTGCTTCGACAGTCTGAAGGGATTCCTGAAGAGGGGACTCGGGCGGCCATCGGCCGCCCGAGCGGACTGCATGCATCTGACGACTGGACACCGTCCGCATCTGCAATGTGCAGATGCGGACGGATCTCAACCGCCTGATCGGCTCAGACGTTCTGAGCGGTACGCCAGCCGGGTGCGTACTCCTTGCGCGCGGTCTCCGCGTAGGGGACGGGGCTCACGATGGCCCGGATCTCGAACTGCTTGTGCCGCTCGACGGTGGGCTTCCTCGTGCCGCCTTCCGGCTCACCCCAGATGAGCGTGACCTCGTAGCCGGGCTGAGCATACTCCTCGTCGAGGATGGCGAGCGTCAGCATCCGGCGCTCGTTGGAGCTGTAGCCGATCCAGGTGGAGATGCCGATCTGCCGGCCGTGCGCCACGACCGCATCGTACGGATGCATCGAGTACACCGCGGACGGGAACTCGATGAACTTGCCGCGCTCGCCGCGCTCGAGCTGCGAGCCGATCACCTTGAGGACGTCCTCGCTGTTGAGCGCCAGCGTGACCTTCCGGCGATGCGGACCCTTGGCCTTCTCCTCGAGCGCCTCGCGGCCGATGAAGTCGTGGTCGAACTTCACGAAGGGACCGTAGCCGAGATCCCACGGAGTGAGGTAGTAGTCCTCGATGTTCTTCGAGTAGAAGCTGCCGCCGATCGAAGCGGTGGCCTCGTAGCCGTCGGCCGGCAGCCACTCGCGGTACTTCTTCAGCTTCTCGCCGGTGTAGATCGCGGGCAGCGGCGAGGGAATCCAGCCGGACTCGAGCGTGTTGGACGAGTACGCACGGCCGCCCACGAGCTTCAGGCCGAACTCCTGGCCGGCCTCGAAGAGCGCCATGCGCACGGCCTCACCGTCCTCCCACGGCCCGAAGAGCTCGTAACCGGGCTGGCCCGCCATGCCGTGCCGGAGCGCGCGCACCGGCTTGCCCGCGATCTCGATCGTGGTCATGTGGAAGAACTTGAGATCCGGCGCCGGCTTGCCCGTGGCCTTCTCGACCACGTGCTTCGCGTTCGGGCCCTGGATCTGGAAGCGATAGGACTTGCGGCGGCTCGGATCCTTGCGCACCGCCGTGCGCTCGTCACGCTCCACCGTGACGTTGTATCCGCCGGTCGCCGCGTGGTACTCGACCCAGTTGATGAGCGGCGCACGGCCGACGAGATTGAACTTCTCCTTGTCGAGGTAGAAGAGGATCACGTCGCCGATGACGTATCCGTCGGGCGTGCAGCAGACGAACTGCTTCGCCCTGTCGACCTCGAAGTTCTTGAAGGTGTTGACGCCGAGGTGCGAGAGCAGCTTCAGCGCATCCGGACCTTCTACCGCCAGATCCACCATGTGGTAGGACTGGTTGAAGAGCACGCAGGTCTTCTGCCAGGCCTCCTGCTCGTCGCGCCAGTTGGTGTACTCGGGAGGAACGCCGGGATAGACGTTCGGTCCCGTCTGCTGGTTGCGCAGCAGATCGACCGGATTGGTCGTCTGCAGAAGATCTTCCAGACTCTTCGGTTTGCTCACTGCGATTCCTCGTACTTGACGGTCAGTTGAATTCGCCTGCGGAACTCATCCGCCCGGGGGCGGATCGGACTCGAGAAGGGGGAGCGGGCCTCGATGCGCTCGAGGAGGCGGAACGGACGCGACGGCCCTGCGGACGTGCCGCGGGTCGTCCGCTTCGCGTGTGCGACCTTTTCTTCGGCAGTGCTCATGGCTGCTTCGCTCCCCGAGCGCGCGCCGCGGTCCGGCGACCTGTACGCGGCTACCACTGCCTCGGAGGAGAGTCCTGTGGTCATGCGGACGGAACGTGCCCTGCCGCGTCGAGGCCGGGATGTTGCTCGTCGGGCTCCGAAGCTGTCAATACGTGATACAGATAGGGAAAATACGCTCCACGAATGATGCAGATCGCGGCACTTTTGCCTTCGTTCACCGGACCGCGTTGACACCCCGGGACGGCATCACTCAACATCGAATGCGCCGCGCTCGACGCACTTCTTCGACCATCTGCTGCGCGGCTGCGGGGATCTGCGAGAGATGAAGATCGACATCGCGCGAAGGGGGAACCCGGCACCTGCGAAATCGGCGACCGGTATCGGAGCCATTGCCGTCGCGGTTCTCTGGAGCACGTCGGGACTCGCGGCGGGACAGGACGCGGGCTCGTGCGACAAGGCCTGTCTCGAACGCATCGCGGACCAGTACCGCGCGGCCTACGTGAAGCACGATCCGACGCTCGCACCGATCGCGCCGAACGTCCGCTTCGTCGAGAACAACGTCGAGATGCTGAGCTTTCCGGATGCGACGTGGGACACGGTGACGGAGGAGGTGGGTCCCGCGCTCACGCTCTCCGATCCGCAGACCGGTAACGTCGGCATCTACACCTCGATCATGCAGAACGACACGCCGGGCTTCCTGGCGGTGCGCCTGAAGGTCGAGGGCGGTCAGATCACGGAGATCGAGCACATCATCTCGACCCGGCGCAATCTGTCCTCTCCACCGACGCCCATCGGCGACGTGCGCGAGTACAGGCACGATCCGATCTTCTACGAGATCGTCCCGCCGGAGAAGCGCCTGCCGCGCGAGCGGCTCATCCAGCATGCCAACGGATACTTCTCGACGCTGGAGAACAACACGGGCGAGATCCGCGGCACGTGCTTCAGGCCCGACGCCATGCGCCACGAGAACGGGCTGCGATTCACGGAGATCGAGAAGGGCTTCAGGTCCGGGCGCTACCGATTCAACAACCGCGTGCGCGACCGCGACTTCTTCCTCGTGGACGAGGAACGGCAGGTCGTGATGGCACGCGGGTACATCGATCACAAGGGCGTGCTGGACGAATACACGCTCACCGACGGCACCAGGACCCGCTCGGTGTTCCGCGAGCCGCAGACGTGGTCGTTCCTCGAGAGCTTCAAGATCGAGGACGATTGCATCGCAGGTGTGATCGCCACGTTCACCGCCGCGCCGTACTACATCCGTTCACCCTTCGACCCGGATCCCGATCCGGTGTACGACGCGCACCGGCCCGCCAAGTGACGGCGGACCTTCGCGACGAGGAGCAGGAACCTACGACCCATGGCAGATTTCTCTAATGATCCCACTCGCACGGGCTTCTTCGCCCCGCAGCGCTTCGAGGCCGATGTCTACGACTGCGAGGTCATCGGCAAGGTCCCGAGCGACATCTCCGGCGCCTTCGTGCGCGTGGGCGGGGAGTGGTTCTATCCGCCGAAGTTCGAGGACGACGCGATCCTCAACTCCGACGGTTACATCAGCATGTTCCGCTTCCGCAACGGCAGGGTGGACTACAAGGGGCGCTGGATCCGCACGCAGCGCTTCGAGAAGAACCTCGCCGCGGGGCGGCAGCTCTACGGCTACTACCGCAATCCCTACACGGACGATCCGGAGGTGCGCGATCCGGCACGGCCCCATCTGCGCACGGTTTCCAACACCGCGCCCATCGCCCATGCGGGCAAGCTCTTTTCACTGAAGGAAGACGGTCTGCCGCATCGGATCGATCCGCGCACACTCGAGACGATCGGACCCTACGACTTCGACGGGCAGTGGAAGAGCCAGACCTTCACCGCGCATCCGAAGATCGATCCCGTCACGGGTGAGATGATCGCTCTGGGCTATCAGGCGACGGGCCTCGCGACCGACGATCTCTTCGTCTACACGATCGATGCGGCCGGCAAGGTCAAGCGCGAGGTGCGCCTCAAGGTGCCCTACGTGAGCGTCATCCACGACATGGCGATCACGCAGAAGCACGTCCTCATTCCGTTCGGCGGCTACGTGACGAGCCGCGAGCGCCTCGAGTCCGGCAAGATCCACTGGGGATGGGACGCGAGCAAGCCGAGCTACATCGGCGTCCTGCCGCGCGACGGAGACGCGAAGGACGTGCGCTGGTTCAAGGGACCCGAGCGCTGCATGATGCACGTCTTCAACGCGTACGACGACGGCAGGAAGATCGTGCTGTACGCACCGTTCTTCGAGTCGAACTTCTTCCCGTTCTTCCCGCCGATCGACGGCTCGCCTTGGGATGCCTCGAAGGCGCGAGCGTACGTCCGCCGGATCACGATCGATCTTTCCTCGCGTGCCGATACCTGGAAAGAGGAGATCCTCTGGCCTTTCCCGGTGCAGGATCTCGGGCGCGTCGACACGCGCTTCATGTCGCTCGAGACGCGCTACGGATTCACGGGATACGCAGACCCCGAGCGGCCCTTCGACGAGGCGCGCGCCGGCAACGTGCGCGGGCGCGTGACGAACTGCTACGGCCGCTTCGACTTCGCTACCGGCAGGCTCAGCACCTATTTCGCGGGTCCCACACACAGCCTCCAGGAGTGCTGTTTCGTGCCGCGCAAGGGAAGCCGGGAGGAGGGTGACGGGTATCTCATCGGCGTGGCATCGAACTTCGCCGAGATGCGCTCGGAGCTCGTCATCGCGGACGCGCAGCGCCTGGAGGAGGGCGACATCGCACGGGTGATCCTTCCGTTCCGTTCGAGCGCCCAGATTCACGGCATCTGGGTGCCGGAAGAAGAGATGACATTCGCATGAGTGGCACCTTGGAGAGCGAGATGAGCGAATCGCTGCATTCGGGCTTCTCCTCCGGCATGACGCGTCGGGCGCTCGTGACCCGTCTGGTGGTCGCGAGCGGTGCGTTGGCCGTGCTGCCGTCAGTCTCGAGTGCCCTCGCGCCGGCGGGCGCCGTCGAGCGCATTGCAGTCCGCCAGGGCGCGACCGGACGCGGCCCCGTCGTCGGCTTCCACATGGATCAGCCGTATCTCGATTACAGCGGGACCGCCGAGCCGTACCGGCCCGCACGAGGCCTGCGCTCCGCCGAGCCGCTCGCGGCGCTCAGCGAAGCGGAGCTGCGCTGCCGTATCGGATACCTCTGAGGCGGCCGTGGCAGCTCCGACGCTTCAGTGCTGCCGCGGCGCGCTCGCGGGCGGCACGTCGAGCGCCGCGCGCTCCGCCGCATACGCCTTCGCCTGCTGATCGATGAGATAGGCGCGGATCGCGCGCGTGTCCTCCGGGGTCAGCACGTCGTCCCAGCGCGGCATGCCGTTCGGCAGCAGCAGTCCTTCGAGCACGATCGAATCGAAAGCCTCGTAGACGGCCGGCGTCATGCGGCGCAGATCCGGTGCCAGCGAGCGCGTCTGGTTCGAATGGCAGAGACTGCACGTCTGTGAAAAGAGCGCCTCGCCGCGGGCGATGGTCGCCGCATCGCCGAACTGCGGCGGCGGCTCCGGAATCGGCGGCGGCTCGGGCAGCGGCTCGCGCTGAGGCACCGGACCGCCGTCGAGACGGAACGCGAGGATCCGACCGGCATTGCCGAAGCGGTACTGGGCGCTCTCGGGCTGAGGGAAACTCCAGCCTCCACCGCCCCATGCTGCCATCACCGCGACGTACTGCACTCCGTCAACGCGATACGTCATCGGTGCCGCGAGAATCGACGTGCCCACTTCGATGGTCTTCAGCAGCTCGCCCGTCGACGAGTCGTAGACATTGAAGGTGCCCGTCGCGGAGCCCTGGAAGACGAGCCCGCCCGCGGTCACGAGCACGCCGGCACGATCCCACCAGCCGGCGCTGTCGACGCTCCAGCGCCGCTCGCCTGTGAGCGGATCGATCGCCTGCAGGAAGCTGCGGCCGCGCAGCCGCTCCTTGTTCCTGTATTCGGGGAGCGCGCGGATCTGCTCCTGCATGGGTGGCGGCAGCGTCGGCAGCACGAATTCGAGCTGCGGCGTGAACACGAGCGCCGCATTGGCGTTGATCCTGCCGGGGCGGTACTCGGGCTCGCCCGGCGGGATGAAGATGAGATTGCCCATCTCCTGCGTCGGGATGAAGAGCAGGCGCAGCTCCGGGTCCCACGCCATCTTGTGCCAGTTGTGTGCGCCGGCCGTGGCCGGGTACACGATCTTCGGGCCGCGGCTGTAGTCGGCTGCTTCCGGATTCTCGACGGGCCTGCCGGTCTTCAGGTCGACGTGCGTCGCCCAGTTCGTGTATGCGAATTTCGGCGCCGCGAGCAGCTCGCCGGTGGCGCGGTCGAGCACGTAGAGGAAACCGTTCTTCGGTGCGTGCAGCAGCACCCTGCGCTTGCGGCCCTCGATCTCGAGGTCCGTGAGAATGATCGGCTGCGTCGCCGTGAAGTCCCACTGGTCGCCGGGAGTCTCCTGGTAGTGCCACACGAGGCGCCCCGTGCGCGGATCGATGGCAAGGATCGAGCAGACGTAGAGATTGTCGCCGCCGCCCGGCGAGCGGATGGCACGCGGATACGGTGTCGAATTGCCGGTGCCCACGTAGAGGAGATTCAGCTCCGCGTCGTAGGCCATGGCGTCCCAGACCGTGCCGCCTCCGCCCATGTCCCACCGGCTCTTCGGGTCCCAGGTCTTCGCAGCTTCTTCGAGCTCCGGATGCTCGTAGGGTCTGGAGGGATCGCCCGGCACGGTGAAGAAACGCCAGCGGAACTCTCCGGTCTTGAGGTCGTACGCCGAGATGTAGCCGCGCGCATCGTATTCGGCGCCGCCGTGCCCGATCACCACGACGTCCCCTGCGATCTGCGGCGCACCGGTGGACGCGCGTGCGCGGCCGTCGTCGATGAACGTGGAGGCTTTCCACACTACCTTGCCCGTGGCCGCATCGAGCGCGTACAGCACGCCGTCGAGCGCGGCGACGTACACGAGGCCCTCCCAGACGGCGACGCCGCGGTTGACCATGTCGCAGCAGGCACCGCGGTTGACCTGCATGTCCACCTCGGGCTCGAAGATCCAGATCGGTTTGCCCGTCGCCGCATCGAGCGCGTACACGCGGCCCGCAACGCCCGAGGTGTACATGACGCCGTCGACCACGATGGGCGTTGCCTCGAGGCCGCGTATCGTGCCCGTCTCGAACTGCCACGCGAGGCCGAGGCGTGCCACGTTCTCGCGGTTGATGTCCTTGAGGCGCGAGTAGTGTGTCCCGCCGGCATCGCCGCCGACGGTCAGCCACCAGTCTTCGCCGGCTTCGGAGGAGTACAGCCGCTCTCGGTCTATCCAGCCGGGCGCGCGGCCGCTGCGTGCGGATTCGGACGGCGAGCCGCCCGTGCAGCCGCTCGCGACGACGAGCGATGCGAGCGCGAGCAGCATCCACGATGCCGAGAGCCCGCGGCCCGAGGTGCGTGCGAGCCCTGGTGCCGGCATCACCGTCGTCTGCGTCATCTTCTTTCGCCTCGTCGACCCCCTCGCGATCATCCGCGGGAGTATCGGGCAACACGCCGACGCGGTGCAAAGGGCGCGAGTGGCGGACGCATGCGGCGAGCGTTTACTCGGTGAGCGAGTAGTCCTTCTGCGTCCGGAAGTACTCGATGAACCAGTCGAGCGCCTGGGGATTCGCCGTGGCGTCGCGATTCGCGACCTTTTCGGGCGGGAATCCCATGAGGATGCGCCGCACGGGCACTTCCATCTTCTTGCCCGTGAGCGTGTAGGGAATGCCCGGCACGGCATAGATCTTGTCGGGCGCGTGGCGCGGCGAGTATTCCTTGCGCAGCGTCTGGCGGATCTTCTGATCGAGCGCCTCGTCGAGCGTGAAGCCTTCCTTCAGCTTCACGAAGAGCGGCATGAAGAAGCGCCCGCCCGGCAGGTCGAGATTCACGATCAGAGAGTCCTCGATCTCCTCGAGCGTCGCGAGCGTGCGGTAGATCTCCGCCGTGCCGATCCGCACGCCGTATCGGTTGAGCGTGGCGTCGGAGCGGCCGAGCACGTAGGCGCCGCCGCGCGAGTTGAGCTTGAAGAAATCGCCATGGCGCCACACGCCGGGGAATTCCTCGAAGTAGCTCTCACGATAGCGCTTGCCGTCGGGGTCGTTCCAGAAGCACACGGGCATGGACGGCATCGGCTGGGTGATGACGAGCTCGCCAACCTCGTCGATCACCGGCTCGCCGTGCTCGTTGAACGCGTGCGCGGCGACACCGAGTGAGCGTGCCTGGATCTCGCCGGCATAGACCGGCAGCGTCACGACGCCGCCGACGATGCCGGAGCAGATGTCCGTGCCGCCGCTGCCGGCAGCCACCCACAGGTCACGCTTGACGTTGTCGTACACCCAGCGCACGTGCTCGGGCGTCACGGGTGACCCGGCGAGTGTCACGGATTTCAGCTTCGAGAGATCGAAGCGGTCCTTCGGAACGATGCCGGCCTGCTGGAGCATCGAGATGTAGGTCGGGCTCGCGCCGAAGAGCGATGCGCCGGACTGCTCCACCATCTGCCACAGCACGCCCGGATCGGGATACGTGGGATTGCCGTCGTAGAGCACGGGCACTGCATCGGACAGCAGCCCGCTCACGACGAAGTTCCACATCATCCAGCCGGTGGTGGTGAAGAAGAACATCCGCTCGCGCGCGTGAACGTCGAAGTTGAACGCGAGGTGCTTGAGCTGCTCGATGATGATCCCGCCGTGGCTGTGCACGATGGGTTTCGGAAGGCCCGTGGTGCCCGAGGAGAACAGAATCCACAGCGGATGATCGAAGGGGAGCTGCTCGAAGCGGAACTCGCTCGCGGGGACGGGCGGATGATCGAACAGCTCGTCCCAGAACAGCGTCCTGTCGGACAGACGTTCACGGTCCTGCGGATCGAGATACGGCACCTGCACGACGCGCTCGAGCGAGGGGAGCTTCGCGATGATCTCGCGCAGCTCGGCCTTGCGGCTGAACGGCTTCCCGCCGTACTGGTAGCCGTCCACACAGAACAGGATCCTGGGCTCGAGCTGCGAGAAGCGGTCGAGCACGCCGCGGATGCCGAAGTCGGGGCCGCAGCTCGACCAGATGGCGCCGAGACTCGTCGTCGCGAGCATGGCGATCGCGGCTTCGGGGGCGTTCGGCAGACAGGCCACGACCCGATCGCCGCGCTTCACGCCCAGCTCCCGCAGCCGCGTGGCCAGCACGCGGACGCGTGAGCCGAGCTCCTCCCAGGAGAGCACGGAGAGCGGCCGCCGCTCGCTCAGGAAAAAGAGGGCTTCGACGCCCGGGCGCTCGTGCCGGAGTATGTGCTCGGCGTAGTTGAGGCGCGCGCCGGGAAACCACTCCGCACCCGGCATCTCGCGGCGGCCCAGCACGCGCTCCCACGGCGCCGAGGACTGCATGCCGAAGAATTCCCAGATGGCGCTCCAGAAGCCTTCGAGGTCCGTGACGGACCAGCGCCACAGGGCGTCGTACCCGGCGTGAGTCGTGACGTCGAACTTCAGCCCGCGCCGTTCCTCGAGCCAGCGCGCGAAAGCGAAGATCCGCGACGCTTCGATACGCTCGCGTCCCGGCTTCCAGAGCAGCTCACCCTCGTTTCCCATTCGCTCACTCACTCCACGATTCTGCTGGAATTCTCTCCGCCTGCCACTCGGGCAGGCAATGCCGTGCGGCCGCGCGGCAGACCCGGCGTGCAGGTCGTCGTGCCGGAGCTGCCGGCCTGGTCGAATCAGCTCACGGAGCCGTCGAAGCTCGGGTGATCGGTCGCGTGCGGGTCTGGCTGCGGGCTTCGAGCAGATCGGCGGTGATCACCGTGATCACTGTCGGCGTCTCCTGCAGGTTCTCCTCCCGGAACTGCGCGGTGACGACGACTTCGGTGAGCACCTCATTGCCGGCTGACTCGGTGTCCTGCGCCAGCGCAACGCCTTGTCAGCTCGCGAATGAGCTGCAGACCTTGTGCCGCATCGTATTGTCGCTGCTGGCGAAGGGATGATCCGGTATCTGCGTGCGCCGGACTCAACCGAAAATGAAGGGCGCTGCCGCGGATTTCGCCCCTGATGGAATCCGCGGGCGGCCTGCGGGATCCGGGGGCCCGGGGCACTTGCAGACCGCGCACCGCGCAGGTCGCGTCCGATCACCCCGACCGTGCCTCGCGTCGGCGTGCCGGATGATTCCGCGTTCAACATAGCTTTGACCGCAGCGTCGGTTGCAGGTCCATGCTCGTGTGGGAGAATGCCCCGCAGAAAGGGGGGTAGACGAACGATGCCACGAACAACAACGACAAGGAGTCGCACGCAGGCGAAACGGGCCCCGCACCGCACGGGGCACTGGGTACCGGAGGTTTCGCCGAAGGGCGAGCTGTTCCTCAAGCGCGTGCCGGGACCGGGCAAGGGGCATGAAGGTTCGATGAACTATCCCTTCGCCCAGGGACTGACCTTCGTCGCGCGCCGCTGGCGCAATCTCATGAACGAGGAGCTTCGCGCTCTGGGACAAAGTCAGGCGCGCTGGGGCGCGCTGTACTGGATCGCCATCTTCGGGGACACCGTCAACCAGACGGAGCTCGCCGAGCGCATCGGTGTCGAGCAGCCCACGCTGGGCCGCGTGCTGCGCGGTCTGGAGCGCGACGGCATCATCAGGCGCACGGTCGCGACGGACCGCCGCGCACGGGTGATCCGGCTCACGCCTGCCGCGAAGCCGCTCATGCGCCAGATCAACCGCATCGCGGAATCGGTGCGCGCGCGGCTGCTCGAGGGCATCAGCACGAAGGATCTGGAGACCTGCGTCTCCGTGTTCGCACGCATCCTCGACAACATCGAGAAGAACGAAAGACGCCGAGCCTGAGGTGTGCCGGCAGTGCACTACGCTGCGCGGCCCAAACGAAGCAGCAGGATCCTGCTGCTCAGCCGTCGCGCACCGGTGCCAGCACTGCCTGACGGCGCGCGTGACGCTGCACGAGGACGATGGCGAACACGCTCGCGGCGAACACGGCAGGGCAGATCGCGAGCACTGCGAAAGTCTTCTGAGCGGCGAGCCCCGAGGCGAGCACGTAGCCGCCGAGCCACGGACCGGCCACCGAGCCGATCTTCGCCACCGATGCCGCCCAGCCGGCACCCGAGCCGCGACCCGCAGTCGGATAGAACAGCCCTGCGATGCTCGTGATGCCGAAGTGCGCACCGCCCAGGAAGAACTTGAGAGTGACTGTGAAAGCGGTGAGCGCGCCGAGTCCCATTGGCGTGAGTCCCACGACGAGGAGGAGCGGCACCGAGATCGCCGGCAGCGCGGCGACGCTCACCGGCCCGAGCCGGTCCGTGAAGCGCATCAGCGCGAGCCCGCCCAGCGCGCCGGCGACCGAGTTCAGCGTCGTCACCCACGCCGCCTGATGGCGGCTGAGTCCGAGGCCTTCGAAGACCAGCGGCCCCCAGTTCGCGTAGAAGTAGGTCGCCATCGAGCTCGCGATGAACGCGAGCCAGAGGAGCGGCGTGATCAGCGCGAGCTCACCCTGGAACAGCGCTGCGAGCCGCGAAACGCCGCGCGCGGATGCTGCCTCATCCGAGATGACGAACCGGGCATCCGGTGGGATGGTGAGCCCGGGTGCGAGACGTCGAAGACCGCGCGCGATCGCGTCGCGGCTCATCTCCCGCGTGACCATGAAGCGCAGCGACTCGGGAAGCACGAAGTAGAGCAGCGCTGCCGAGACGAGCGATGCGGCGCCGCCGAAGACGAAGACCGCGGGCCAACCGAACCGCGGGATCAGGAAGACGGAGATGGGTCCCGCCGTCGCCACACCGAGGGAATAGCCGAGCATGATCAGCGTGACCGCCGTCGCGCGGAAGCGCCTCGGCACGTACTCGATGCTGAGCGCCCAGATGAGCGGCAGCGCGCCGCCGAGCGCGATGCCGTTGAGGAAGCGCAGCACCAGGAACTCCCGGTAGTCGTCGGCGAAGCCCAGCGCGAGCGTGAGGCCGCCGAAGAGGGCGGTGACGAGAATGATCGCCCGGCGCCGGCCGATGCGGTCACCGATGTAGCCGAAGAGGAAACCGCCCAGGATGGTGCCGGCGACGCCGATGCTGAACAGATTGCCGAGCATCAGCGTGTCGAGCCCGTACTCGCCCGCGAGGTACGGCGCCGCGAACGCGATGACGTTCATGTCGTAACCGTCGAAGAAGGTTACGAGCCATGAGATGAGGACCAGCCGGACCGTGAATCTGCCGGGCTTCTGCTGCTCGATGACCTGCGCGACGTCAATGATCGACGGCTTCATAGACCGTCGTCCGCCTCATGTCGCGCCGGTAGCGCACGTCCTCGAACGGCGTCGCACGGTGCATCGTGCAGCGGTTGTCCCAGATGATGAGGTCTCCCGGGCCATGCCACTGAACGGCCAGGCAGAACTGCGGCTGCGTCGCGAACTCGATGAGCTCGCGGATGAGCCTCCGGCCTTCTTCGACGGGCCACCCCACGATGTGCGACGCGTGCGAGGCGAGGTAGAGCGTCCTGCGCCCGGATTCCCGGTGGAGCTGGACGAGGCGATGGCGCGCGGGCGGTTTCTCGCGCTTTTCTTCTTCGGTCGGCTCCGGGTAGCCGGCGAGCATTCGCGAGTGCCACAGCCAGTGCTCGGCGACGAGATCCTCGATCTGCGCCTTGCGATCTTCGGGCAGCGCTTCGTAGGCGACCCGCATGTCCGCGAAATGAGTGTCGCCGCCCACGGGAGGAACCTCGTGCGCGAGCAGCAGCGAGTACGCCGAGCGGTGCTGATTGAACGAGGAGTCCGTATGCCAGAGCTGATTGCCCTTGTTGTACATACGGCGACGCTCGTCCGAGAGAATGTTCCCGTCGGGGTCGAGATTCCCCGCATCGAAGAGCTCGGGATATCTGAACCGCCGCCGCGCGATGCTGAAACGCGGAGCCTGTTCCAGCTCACCGAAGAGACGGCTGAACGCGATGTGTGACTCGTCGGTGAGCCCGGTGCCACGGAAGACACAGACACCGTAGCGGTGCACGGCGACGCGGATCTCTTCGAAAGTCTCCGGATCGACGCCACGCGAGAAGTCGACTCCCGAGATCTCGGCGGCGAACAGAGGATGAAGAGGCCTGGCCGTCAGCGCCATCGACGATGACTCAGGTTCGCAGATCTTCGACCGATTGTAGGCAGCGGGGAGAGGCCGTTGCAACGCAGCAGGCGGGTCCTCATCCGCTGCGAGAGCGCATGCAACTCGCGTGTAAGCGAAGCCGTGAAACGGTAACGGCCGTCGCTCGCGCGACGGCCGTTCCGATGAGACGCCGAGGATCGCGGAACGCAGCGGATCAGGCGCTCGCCTGCGCCTTGTCCCATGCCTTCTTGTCTTCCTCTTCTCCCGCGACGGAGTAGAGGACCTGCGCGTTGCGCGTCTTCTGGAACTCCTCGAGCGACTGTCCGCGCATGGCCGCGTAGATGTGCAGGTTCGTCGTGCCGACCACGGCACCGAGCTTCTCGAGCAGGAAGAAGATCACGCCGTAGTGGATCAGCGCGCGCCAGTCGCGCCGGCGAACCATGTCGCGCTCCTCCTCCGTGAGGCCTGCCTCCTCGAACATGGGCTCGGGATCCGTGAGAAAGCGCTTGCGTCTCTCAGGCTGGATGAGCGAGTGCAGGAACTTGTTGAGCCTGTACGCCTTGACGCTGCGCTGGAGCGTGAAGGGATAGGTGCCCTCGAGCTTCTCGACGCCTGCCCACTGCCTCGTGATGCGCTTGCGGTAGTCCTCGATGGGCTCGTCGAGCGGCTCGTCCGAGTCGTTCTCGAAGATGATCGCGGAGATCGGCGTCATCGACGGCAGGTAGTACGACTGGTGCAGCTTCTTCACCTTCTTCGAGAGCGCACCGCGCATGATGAGCCACATGATGACTTCGGAGCCCTCGAAGCCGCCGCGCTCGGCGTACTCGGCGATCGTGATCTCCGTGAGCTTCTCGGGATCCTTCTCGAGGAGCTCGAGGAACTCCATGTCCCACGGCGTGTTGTTGAAGCCCGCGCGTTCGCCGTGCACCTGATGCGAAAGGCCGCCCGTGCCCACGATCGCCACCTTGATGTCTTCGGGGTAGCTCTCGATGGCCTTCCGGAGCGCACGGCCGAGCTTGAAGCAGCGCTTCGCCGAGGGGATCGGCAGCTGCAGCACACCGACCTGCAGCGGCACGATGGCGCCGGGCCACGCGGGATCGTGGGGCCAGAGCAGCGACAGCGGCGAGAAGCAACCGTGATCGAGCCCCTTGTCCTGGAAGAAGGAGAGATCGAACTCGTCGGCCGTGAGGCCGAGCGCGATGTGGTGCGCCAGTCCCGGGTGTCCCTTGATGGGCGGGAGCTTGCGCGGCCCGCCGCCTTCGTCAGCGACGCGGTACTCCTCGCCGATGCCGAGCGCGAAGTGCGAGTAGTGGTCGAAGAAGAACGACGTGATGTGGTCGTTGTAGATCACGAACAGCACGTCGGGCTTCTTGTCGGCGAGCCATTGCTGCACCGGCTTGTAGCTCTCGAAGATGGGGGCCCAGACGGGGTCATTGTGCTTCTTCGTATCGAGCGCGAAGCCGATCGTCGGCGTATGGGATGTGGCGATTCCGCCCACTATCTTGGCCATGACTTCAGGATCTCCGGAGCATCGGGTCGTGACGTAAAGTGGCGAAGTCTAGCAAACCGCCGCGCCGGGCGTTCCGCCATGCTTCCGGCAGAGCTCGGGCCGCGGCCCGGCGTTTTCGGGTACGCTTGGGCCGCACCGTGAGCCGTTCCTGCCGAGCGAGGATGCATGCCCACGTATCATGGATCCTGTCACTGCGGCCGAGTCCGCTTCGAGGTGGAAGCCCGTCCGACGGCGCTGTCCGAGTGTAACTGCTCGATCTGCTCGGCAAAGGCTGCTCTTTACATACCGGTGAAGGAAATCGTGGGTTTCCGCATCACGGCGGGCGAGTCCGAGCTCACCGGGTACCGCTTCAACACCATGACCGCCGTGCACTACTTCTGCCGGCACTGCGGCATACATACCTTCCACCGGCCCCGGCGCGATCCGAGCCTCTGGAGCGTCAATGCCCGCTGCCTCGAGGACCTCGACATCTCGAGCCTGCCCATCCGCAGGATCGACGGCCGGAACCGGGAGGCGACCGCGAAGATTCTCGATCTCGACAAGTGACACGAAGGGGAGGGGGAATGACGCACAAGACTTTCGGCGCCCTTGCGGCCCTGCTGCTGACCATGACTCTGGTGCCGCTCGCTCACGGCTCGGATGTCGACGTTCTGCGCGAGATGAAGGACCGCATCGAAATCGAGGCGCTGATGTGGCGCTACGTGAGAGCGCTCGATACGCTCGACGCGAAAGCCTACGCGCAGGTGTTCACCGAGGATGGTGAGTTCAGCAGCGGACGCACGTCCGTCAAGGGGCACGCGGCGCTCGAGGAAATGATCGAGGATCTGCGGCGCGGACGTGCGGAACGTGAGGCGAAGGGAGAGCCGAAGACGCCGCCGATGTATCACACCATCACGAACCATCACATCGAGTTCATCGATCGCGACCGCGCACGCATGCATGCCTACTGGATGACGGTGTTCGGAGCGGCCGGGCAGGATACTCCGCCGCGCATTGCGGCAGCCGGCCGGAGCATCGACGAGCTGGTGCGCGTGAACGGCCGCTGGCTCATCCGCCTGCGCAACGTAGCGCCTCGGGACTGATTCCTCCGGCAACGCGTGGACGGCATGCGCCTCAAGAGGCGCCCGCGGTCCGACTGTGGGCGCGCGCTTTTCGTGTGAGAAGCACCGATCCGCGCACGGTTATACTGCAATTTCACGTCGGCATCGGTGAGTCACCGGGGAGTGAGCAGCGAATGGCAGCAGCGAGCATGAATCGGCAGCGACTCGAGCATCTGCAGGATGTCATCCGTGCGGACATTGCCGCCGGGCTCTATCACGGCGCGGTGATCAAGATCGCGCGCGGCGGAGAGGTGGCGCTGGAGGCGGCGATCGGATCGCACGATGCCGGCCAGACACGACCGCTTGCCCTCGACTCCGTGTTCAGCATCTTCTCGATCACCAAGGCGTTCACCAACGTGCTGGTGCTGCGGGCAATCGAGCTCGGGCAGTTCGCGCTCACCACGCGCATCTCGGATCTGATCCCGGAGTTCAGCGGCTACGGGCGCGAGAAGATCGAGATCTTCCATCTGCTCAGCCATCAGGCGGGCTTTCCGATCATCTTCGAGGTGAAGCCCGGCATGTACATCGACCGCTTCGACGAGGTCGTTGCCGCGGTCATCGAGGTCGTGAAACCGGTGGAGCCGCCGGGACAGACGGTGGCGTACTCGCCGCTCGTCAATCACGTGCTGCTCGCGGAGGCGCTGCGGCGGACCGATCCGAAGCGCCGCTCGTATCGTGAGATGGTGCAGGAGGAGATCCTCACGCCGCTGCGGATGCCCGATACCTCCGTCGGGCTGCGCCGGGATCTCAAGCCCCGGCACGTCGTCCCCGATTTCCGCGGCAACTACCCGATCAATCACCGCGGCCACAGCAATCTGGGGCCGAACGGCGCGTTCGAGGAAGAAGACGCGGAGATGCCCTGGGTCGGCATCGCGTCCACAGTCCCCGACCTGTTCCGCTTCGCGGAAATGCTGCGCCGGGGCGGGACGCTGGACGGTGCACGGATTCTGTCGCCGGCGATGCTCGAGCTCGCCTGCCGCAACTGGACGGGCGAGAAGCCGAACGAGCTCTATGCACAGCGCGGGCGCGAGCGCGGATGGGAGCCGGCACCGGCGTACATCGGGCTCGGTTTCTCACTGCGGGGCACCGCAATGTGTCACCACATGTTCGGCACGCTCGCCTCGCCGGGCACCTTCGGGAACTACGGTGCGGGCAGCACGCTGTTCTGGGTCGATCCCGCGCGCGACGTCACCTTCGTCTGTCTGACGGCAGGCGTGATGGAGCACAACGCGAACGTCGAGCGCTTCCAGAAACTCTCCGACATCGTCCACTCCGCCGTGGAGTAGTCGCGGCAGGCGGTCCGCGGAAAGAAAGCGCCGCCGGCACAGCGCATGTGCCGGCGGCGGGAAGCGCTTCCGTGTCTTACGGCGAGAGGTTCGCGCGGAACTGCAGATACCACTCGCGCGGCCGGTTGTAGGTGCCGACGATCTCACCCTGACCGCCGTTGACCGAACCCACGGTGATGTAGCGGTCGTCCGTCAGGTTCGTGCCGCCCAGTGTCACCTGATACCTGTCATCCGGCGAGAAGTAGTGGATCGCCGCGTTCAGGTTGTCGGTGGCGGGCCGATACAGCAGCGGCGTGTTCGGCGCGTCGTTGTACATGCCCGCGGTGCGTGTGTAGTCCAGCCCCAGGCGCAGCGTTCCCTGGTTAGGCAGCGAGAAGTCGTACTGCGGGCTGATGCTGAACTTGTACTTCGGCGTCTTCGGCAGCTTCGTGTTGAGATTGATGTTCGGATCGGCCAGCGTGGCGCGCGGGTCGAGCTCCGTGTACTTGGCATCGATGTACGCGGCGGCGAGATTCAGGGTGAACCCGGTTCCCGTCACCGCGAGTATCTCGAGCTCCGCACCCTTGAGCTCCGCGTCGCCGGCGTTGTGCAGCACGGGCGAAGCGGCTTCCTGGATGTTGAGCTGGATGCCGGTGTACTCGCTGTAGAAGACGGCCGCATTCGCCTGCAGGTGGTTGTTGAACCACTGCGACTTGACGCCGAGCTCGTAGGCCTTGTTGTGCTCCGGTCCGAAGGCCGTGAGCGAGGCGTCGGGCACGGGGTTCGACAGGCGCGTCGTCCAGCCGCCCGCCTTGAATCCCTTCGCGTAGCGCGCGTACAGCATCACGTCGTCGCTGGCGTGGAACTGCACGCCCACGGTCGGCGTGAACACGTTGTACTTCTGCTTCTGAATCCCTGCGGGGAAGTAGCGCAGCGGCTCGCCCGGCGTCACGAAGCCGAGCGCCTGCTGGCAGGTCACGCCGGGCGGGATCGACGGGTCGAGCAGCACGTTCGCAGGTCCGTCGGGCGGGTAGCAGCCGGTGATCTTGTACGAGAAGGCGTCGAGGTCCGACTGACCGCCCTCGAACTCCTTGTCGTCGCGCGAGTACCGCGCACCGAGCGTGAACGCCCAGCGATCGGTGAGCGCATACTCCATGTGCGTGAAGATGGCGTAGGACTTCGTGTCGATGTCGTTCGCGACGTCGTAGACGTACAGAGCGCCGCCGAATGGCACGAAGTCGTGCACGTAGCCGGACTCCTGGAAGTAGTACAGACCCGCCACGTAGTCGAGCCGTCCGTCGAACGCCTCGCCGGAGAGCTGGAACTCCTGCGACCACTGATGCTGGTACTGGTGGTCGGTCACTTCCTGGATCGTCTCGGGCGTACCGTCGAGATCGACGCCCACGCGCCAGTCGATCTGGCGCCAGCCGGTGATGGACTTGAGGCTCAGGTTGTCGCCCAGCTCCCAGTCGACCGTGATGGACCCGCCGATGGCGTCATACTTCGCGAAGCTCGGGCCCGACGAATAAGTCGTATCGATGTTGCCGGTCTGAGTGTTCTCGAAGTTCCAGTAGAGGCGGGGCGCCGGACCCGAAGGATTGCCTTCCTGGCCGTAGGGAATCGGACCGCCCACGTAACCGGCGCCGCCGAGGGGAGCACCGCCGGATGAAAGCGGCTTGCCGCCCGGCGTGATCGGCTCGTTGTTGCGCGGTCCGCACACGCCGCCGGGCGTCGTGCGGAACGGCGCGAGCTCCGGCACCGTGTTGAGCACTTCGGCCGGCGTGCTGATGCACAGGTTGTAAATGGCACCGAGCGCGCCGAAGCCGTCGGGATCGGTGATGACGGCCAGCACCGTCGTCGGGAATGCCGGCTGATCCTGATGCGACCAGTCGGCGGAGAAGGTCACGTCCACGCGATCGCTGGCGTGCCACAGTGCCTTGCCGCGGACGACCTGCAGATTCTGGCCGCCGTGGCGGTTGGACGTCGCGTAGCCCGCCTTCGGGAAGTCGGTCTGCTTGTCCACGACGAAGCCGATGCGGCCCGGCTCGGTCGTCTCGGGATACGGAATGACGCGCTGGTAGCCATCCCGCACCTGGGACGATGCGCTGATGGAGGTGAGGAATTTCTCCGACACCGGAAAGTCGGCCGTGAATGCGAAATCACGGCGCTTGAACTCACCCACCGTCGCCGTGGCGATGAGCCGCGGCTCGGTGCCCGGCGTATGTGTCACGATGTTGATCGCGCCGCCGATGGTATTGCGGCCGAACAGCGTGCCCTGCGGGCCCTTGAGGATCTCGATGCGCTCGACGTCGAGCAGGCTCTGGTTGGCACCGATGGTGCGCGCGAGATAGACGCCGTCGAGGTACACGCCGACGCCCGGGTCGAGGTTGAACGCGAAGTCGTCCTGACCGATGCCGCGGATCGAGGCCGAGAGCACGGAGGTGTCACCCGAGAAGGGCGAGCCGGCGTCCAGGTTGACGTTGGGCGTGAGCTGAGACAGGGCACGAATGTCGTTGAGCCCGCGCGTCTGCAGGTCCTGCGCGGTGAACGCGGTCACCGCGATGGGCACGTCCTGAACGTTCTGCTCGCGCCGCTGCGCGGTCACCACGATCTCGGCGATGTCCTGCGCGACGGCAGGCACGGCGAGCAGCGTGAGCATCCCGGCGACCGAAGAGGTCGTCGCGAGCGACGGGATGCGGTGTCTGCGCAACGAGTGCCTGCGCGATGCGTGAGTCACACTGTCCACTTTTTCTTCCCTCCGGGGTTTGGTCGTTATTTTCGACGGCCGGGGTTCGCCCGGCCGGCTCACTTGAATCGGGCGCGCACCGGCACGCTCTCCGGGCCGTGGCCGATTGTAGTCATCCAGGGCCTGGGCTCCCCAGCGAGCTCGAAGTGCTCGATCTCGCGCACGATGGCGCCGAGCAGCGCATCCGCCTCGAGGAGGGCGAGGATGCGGCCGACGCAGGCATGCACGCCGTAGCCGAAGCCCAGGTGCCGGCTGTTGTCGCGTGTGATGTCGAAACGGTCGGGATCGGTCCACCTGCGCGGATCGCGGTTGGCGGCCGCGAACATCAGTCCGCAGCGCGTGCCTGCCGGAATGACATAGCCGTCGATCTCCACGTCGCGCGTGGCGATGCGGCCCGCCATGCGCGACGGTGAATCCCAGCGCAGGCTCTCCTCGAAGGCCGCTCGTATGAGCGAAGGGTTCTCCCGCAGCAGCCGGTACTGATCCGGGAACTCGCAGAAGGCGCGGATCGCGTTGGCGAGCGTGATCACGGTGGTATCCGCGGCCGCCGACAGGAGAATGCCTACCAGCAGGTACGCCTCGTCCTGCGTGATCGCTCCCTGATCCGCGGCTTCGTACATCGCCATGCCGAGGCTGCCCGGCGCGAGACTCTCGCGCCTGCAGACTCTGCTCGCCCACTCAACCACCGCTTCGGTGTCCTTCATGGCCTCGTGGAAGAGCTCGTTCATCGGCCCCATGGTGGCCCACACCATGTTGCCGAAGGCGTACATGTGCTCGCGCCCTTCCTCGGGTATGCCGAGGAGGTCGGGCAGCACCTTGTAGACGAACGCCTGCGTGAGATCGGCGACGGCGTCGAAGGGCTCGTCGCCACGAGCCCTGAGTCCCGAAACGATCGCGCCCGCGTCGCGCCGGAAGCTCTCGGCCGCGCTCGCGAGCCGCTTGCGCGAGAGCGCATCGCCGATCACTGCACGCACGCGGGTGTGTTTCGGCGGATCGTCGGTGAGCAGCAGCTCGGGGCGCACCGACTTCGGGTCGTGCCAGGGGCGGGAGGTCGAGGAGAAGGTCTTCCAGTCCATGAGCCCGGCGGAAACGTGCTCGAAGCGTCCGAGCAGCATCACGTTCTCACCGGGGAGCTTCACGACCGGTGCGAGCTCCCTGATGCGATCGTCTACGGCGCGTGCGTTGCGTACCGACTCGCGGCAGAACGGATCGACGTCGAGCTCTGGGACGTTCTTCGCCATGGTGTCACCCGGCTGCGGCGATACCGCCATCCACGTGCAGGATCTCGCCGTTGATGAACGAGGCCTCGGGACTCAGGAGAAACGCACAGGCCTCGGCGTTGTCCTCTTCGCGGCCGAGCCTTCTCAGGGGAATGGTGCGCTTGCGCCGCTCGTACTCCGCCGGGTCGTTGAGGCCCAGCGCGCCGGGCGTCGGCACGGACCCTGGCGCCAGCGCATTGACCCGGATACCGCGCGGACCGAGCTCGACTGCGAGCACCTTGGTGAGTGTGACGATCGCTCCCTTCACGAGACTGTAGACCGCCGTGTTCGGGTACCCGCGCTCGGCGACCGGCGACGCCATGTTGATGATCGCGCCGCCGGTCTCCGGGTCGTAGTGAGCGAGAAGTGCCTGTGCGCCCCATACGCTGCCGTTGATGCCGATACGCACCATACGCTCCAGCGTCTCTTCCGTCACCTGTTCGATGGGCTCGTAGCGCAGGAGCATCGCGTTGTTGATCACCGCGTCGATCCGTCCGCGCTCGGCGGCGAAGCGCGCCGCGACGTCCATCATCGCACTGCGATCGGCGACGTCCGCGGGGAAGGGCAGAGCGCGACCGCCGCTCGAACGGATGCCTTCTGCGACGCGTTCGCAGGCGGCCGCGTCGATATCCACGACGGCAACTGTCGCACCGCACGAGGCGAGCTTCTCGGCCATGGCCTTGCCCAGCCCGCGGCCGGCACCGGTGACGAGGATCGAACGATCGGAGAGATCAGGCCTTATCGGCATCGCGGTCCCACTCCGTTACGAGCTTCCAGACATCGCCGTCGGGCACGATCCACCCTGCGGTCGGCTCGGGAAAATGGCTGCCGATCACCAGCGTCGGCTGGCCGGAGAAGCGCTTGATGAACTCGAGGCGCGTGCGCACGCCCTGTTCCTTGTCCATGTCGAAGTTGCCCGGGATGTGCGGCACGGCAAGCTGAATGGGGTGGTGCATCATGTCGCCCGTGATGACCGCTTCCTCGCCGCGGGAGCGGATCAGCACGCTCACGTGCCCCGGTGTGTGGCCAGGTGTGGGAATGAGCGACACCTCGTCGGTGATCCTGAAGTCCGGTTCGATGAGCTCGACGAGGCCGGCTTCCACCACCGGATCGATGGAGTCCCCGAGGTGCTCCATGTGGTGATAGCCGTTCGTCTCGCGCAGGTGCTTCCAGTGCTCCCACTCGCGCCGCCCGAAGAAGTAGCGCGCCTGCGGGAAGGTGGGCACCCACTTGCCGTCGACCAGACGCGTGTTCCAGCCGACGTGGTCGAAATGCAGGTGCGTGCACAGCACCGCGCTCACTTCCTTCGGCGGGAAGCCGGCTGCTTCCATGTCCTCGAGGAACGTCGTCTGCAGATTGCAGAACACCTCGAACTCGCGCTGACGATCGGCACCGATGCAGGTGTCGATCATCACGACCTTGCCGCGTGAGCGCAGCACGAAGGCCTGGAAGGAAATGATCATGCGACCGTCGGGAGTCGCGAAGTGAGGACGCAGCCAGCCGAACTGCTTCACGAACTCTGCGTCGGCGTTCGGCAGCAGCATGGCGATGTCGTCTTCCCAGCCGTACACCTCCACGAGCCGGGCAATTTCGACGTCGCCGATGCGCCAGTGCCGGACGTGCTCAATGGCCATAGGCTTCCTCCTCAGCGCGTGCGGGTCGTCCCGCAGTGCTCTGCCTGTCGAGCTCGAAAGGCGGCGGAGGCGGCAGACCCAGCATCATGTCGGCCGCCTTCTCGGCCACCATCACCACCGGCGCGTTGGTGTTGCCGCCGATGATGCTCGGGAAGATCGACGCATCGACCACCCGCAGGCCGGAGAGACCCCGCACGCGAAGCTGCGGATCGACGACTGCCTGATCGTCCATCCCCATGCGGCAGCTGCCGACGGGATGGTGCACGGTGGCTGCCGTGCGGCGGATGTACGCGGCGAGCTCTTCGTCGCTCTGCACGGAAGGTCCTGGTGCCACTTCCTTCGCGCGATAGGGTGCGAAGGCGGGTGCTGCGAACAGCCGGCGTGCGAGCCTGAGTCCCCGCAGAAGCGGAGCGATGTCCTCCGGCTCGCCGAGCAGGTTGGGGTCGATCACGGGCGGCGTGCGCGGGTCGGCGTTCGCGAGCGTGATGCGGCCGCGGCTGCGCGGATAGAGGCTCACCGTGCTGATCGCGAAACCATGGCCCAGCGGCAGCGGGAAGGTGCCGCGATTGCGACGTGCGGGCTGGAACACGACCTGCAGATCGGGCCGGTCGAGACCCGAAGTGCTGCGGATGAACGCTGTGGATTCGAACACGTTGCTCGCGAGCGGTCCGCTGCGGTTGAGCGCATAGCGCAGGAGCGCGAGTGCGGAGCGCGGCAGTGTGCGCACGGAGATGCCATACGACTGCGTATTGCGGGTCTCCATGAGCACGGCGACGGCGAGGTGGTCGTGATAGTTCCTGCCGACACCGGGCAGGTGATGGCGCACTTCGATGCCGTGCCGGTGCAGCTCATCGGCATCGCCGATGCCCGAGAGCATGAGAATCTGCGGCGACTGGATGGAGCCCGCGCACAGCACGGTCTCGCGCTCCGCGTACACGCGGCGCGTCGTGTTGCCGACGAGTACCTCGACGCCGATCGCACGATCCTTCTCGAGCAGAACACGCGTCGTCAGCGCATTCGTCAGCACCTCGAGGTTCGGCCGGCTGAGCGCCGGGCGCAGATAGCCGAACGCCGTGGAGCAGCGCCTTCCCCGGCAGATGGTGCCCTGGCGCAGTCCGTAGCCCTCGGGATTCGGTCCGGTGAAGTCGTCGCAGGGGCTGAATCCGCCGATCGAGGCGAACGCGTCGCGGAACGCGGCGTTGAGCGGATTGGGATTGCGGATGTGCGTGACGTGAATGGGTCCGCCGATGCCGTGATACGGCGAGCCGCGGTAGTCTTCGTTGTGCTCGGAGCGGATGAAGTAGGGCAGGACCTCGCGCCAGCTCCAGCCCGTGTTGCCCATCGCGGCCCAGTCGTCGTAGTCCTTCGGCTGGCCGCGGAAGTACACCATGCCGTTGATGGATCCCGAGCCGCCGACCACGCGGCCGCGTGGCACGGGGATGCGGCGGTTGTCGAGATTGGGCTGTGGCGCGGTGAGGAAGCGCCAGTTGAGCGAAGGCACCGCAATGGCTGCGGCGACCAGCGCCGGCACGTGGATGAACGGATGCCGGTCCCAGCCGCCGGCCTCGATGAGGCAGACGCGATTCGCCGGATGCTCCGACAGGCGGTTCGCGAGCACGCAGCCTGCCGTGCCCGCTCCGACGATCACGTAGTCGAACCGCTCGTCGGACGCCCCTTTCATGCCCCCCCCTTCAAACGTTCAGCGTGCGAGCCGTACCCGCCCCTGACGATCGAAATCGAGACCGAGCGCTTCGAAGACTTTCATGGCCGTCGCACGCCCGGCGCCGAACACGCCGCCTCCCGGATGCTGGAACGGGCCGACGAGGAAGAAGCGGTCGATGCCTGGAACCGTGTACTGGCCGAGGTCCGGCGTCGGACGGTGCGCACCGGACTGATAGGTGAACGTTGCGATTCCGTGCAGGTCGCCGCGGCGGAAACTCGGCGACGTGCGCTCCATGTCCACGGGGCTGTCGACGTGACGCTCGAGAATCACGTCGGGTACGTTCTCCACGTAGCGGGACATGTGCGCGAGCATGCGGTCCGAGTACTCGGACTTCGTTTCGTCCCAGCTCCGGCCGTCGGGTCTGCGGTAGGGCACGTAGTCCCACAGGTGCAGGATCGCCTTGCCGGGCGGCACGCGCGAGGGATCGAACTGCGACAGCGTTCCGACGCCGAGGAGCGGCGTCGGGACGAACTTCCCGTAGCGCAGCTCGTCGAAGCCGCGGCGCAGCGTTTCATAGCTCTCGGGAAGGAGCTCCACCATCACGGCATCGACCGCGTCAGGCGTGCGGTAGCGCAGCGGCGCGTCGAGCGCGGCGTGCACGGTGATGCACGCGGCATCGGAGATCTGAGTGGCTTCCGCGGCTGCACGCACGCGCGGATCGAGTCCGTCGATCATGCTGCCGAGCAGGTGAGGGTGAATCGCACCGATCACTGCATCGCGCGCAGCGAACTGCCGGCCGTCCACGGTCTCGACGCCGACGGCGCGTCCGTTCGACACCTTGATGCGCGCGACCTCGGTGTTCGCGAGCACCTCGCCGCCGTGATCGCGGATGCAGGCGATCAGCGCATCGGTGAGCCGCCCGCTGCCGCCGCGCGCCACACCGAAGCCGTAGGCCTCGAGGAAGCCGAGGAACACATACGCGCCGATTCCCGTCGCCTTCTCGTCGGGAGACACGAGGTTCTCGCCCGCGACGCGCGCGAAGAGCATGCGCACCCTGTCGTTCTCGAAGAGCTCGCACAGCACGTCGTGGCTGCTCATCTGCATCACGCGCCACAGCTCGCGGCCCTCGCGGCTCTGGTCGAGCATGGCGTAAGTGGCGCCGACGGGTGCGGGCGGTGAATAGAGCGTCGCGGCGATCATCGGCAGCCAGGCGGCCGCCTGACGCGACATCCTGAGAAAGCTCACCGCGTCCTTCCTCGAGTACCGGGCGATTCCGGCCGCGGTACGTTCCGGGTCACGGTAGAGCTTGAGGGTGCTGCCGTCCTCCCATACGGCCATCATGGGCACTTCGGGGAAGATGTACTCGAGCCCGTAGCGCGACTTCAGACCCAGCTCGTCGTTCTTCAGCAGGGGATTGCCCTGGATGAAGATGTGACTCATCGAGTGCTGGTCGTGGCGGAAGCCGGGAAGGGTGAGCTCGCGAGTGACGACACCGCCGCCGAACCACGCGTTGCGCTCGAGCACCAGGACCTTCTTCCCGGCCACGGCGAGATAGGCGGCCGCGACGAGACCGTTGTGTCCGGAACCCACGGCGATGATGTCGGCGGTGGTCATCTGCGCGCGTCACTCCCGGAAGCCCAGGGGGTCGGCCAATCAGCATAGCGACGCCGACTCGCCGCGCGCCTATCTTCCGATAGGCGACCCTCGCGAAAGCCCTCGCGAGCATGATCCGCATGGAAGCCGTCTACGAGCTGTTCGCGATCCGTTACGGTCACCTCGAGCGGACGGCGGCCCACAACTTCATCGGCGGCGATCCGCACGACGGGCCCATGCCGCTCGACTACTACGTGTGGGTGATCCGCGGCGCCGATCGGACGTTCGTGCTCGATACCGGGTTCGACGCGGCGACCGGCACGCGGCGCGGGCGCACCCTGGTTCGCCCGATCGCGGATGGCCTAGCGATCGCCGGAGTCGACCCGGCGAGTGTGCGCGACGTGATCGTCAGCCACATGCACTACGACCACGCGGGCAATCTCGATCTGTTCCCGCGGGCGCGCTTTCACGTGCAGGCGGACGAGATGGCGTTCTGCACGGGGCCCGCAATGTGTCACGCCGTGATGCGCGCGCCGTTCGAGGCCGCCGACGTGCAGACGATGGTAGGGAAACTCTTCGAGGGCCGCGTGGTGTTCCACGACGGTGTCTCCGAGCTCGCGCCCGGCATCACGCTGCACAAGGTGGGCGGGCACACGCGCGGCCTGCAGGTCGTGCGGGTGCACACGCGACGCGGCTGGGTCGTGCTCGCATCCGACGCCGCCCACTTCTACGCGAACTGGCAGCAGCGCCGGCCGTTTCCCATCGTCGACAGCGTGTCGCAGTACCTCGCCGCCTTCGATACGATCGAGCGGCTCGCGAGCTCACCCGCGCACGTCATTCCGGGTCACGACCCACTCGTCCTCGCGCACTATCCGGCCGCGCGCGACGGCGTCAGTGACGTAGTGCGTCTGGATCTGGATCCGATCGGCTGAGCAGGCCCAGGCGGCGCGCGTACTCGACGGCGAGCATGCGCCGTCGCGTGCCCACCTTGTCGAAGATGCGCTGCAGGTACCACTTCACGGAGCCCTCGGTGAGGCCGAGCTGCGCGCCGATCTCGGCGTTGAGCATGCCCGCGCCGACGAGCCGCAGAATCTCGACTTCTCTCATGGACAGTCCGTCGACCGGAGCGGAGGGTGCGGGCGAAACCGGCTCGCCCGGCCCGGATGCGGACATTCCCGCGGCAGCCCGGACGGCGCGGCTCACTTCGGCCGCAAAACGTGACTGAAAGTCCTCGCCCGCGAGGGTGTTGAGCGGTGCGGGAAGAAGCGGAGCGATCTGCGCGGCTTCCTCGACGAAGGGCCGGATCAGACGTCCGGGCGCGCCGCCGATGAGCGCCTGATGCACCGTGCGGCGCGCGGCACGCTCGTCGCCGATCGCAGCCTGAAGCGTCGCGATGCGCACTTCCCACCGCACGCGGTCGCGCACGGCGCCGGCCGCGCCGACTCGCGCACGCCAGCGCCGCGCGAGCGCGAGCGCTTCGACGTGGCGTCCGCGTGCAGCCGCGAGCCACGTCCAGGCCATCGCGCGCGCAGCATCCGTGCGGGTCACGCGGCCCTCCGGCATCTCCGGCGGCGCGAGGCGCTTGAGTCCGATGGTGGTGGCGAGGCCGTCCGCCGAATCGCGATCGCCGCGGCGGCAGTGCAGCTCGATGGCGGCACCGACCGCGGCGACGCGCAGCCGATGCAGTCCGCGCGCATCGGCGAAGCTGATCGCTTCGTCGAGGCGGGCGAGGGCGCCGGGCACGTCGCCCGCGTCGTGTTTGAGACGCGCGTCGGTGAGCCAGCCGGAGATGAGCTGCTCCTCGAAGCCCACTTCCGTCGCGCGAGGCAGATACCGGTCGAGGAGGGAGCGCGCACGCGCGCATTCGTTGCGCTCGAGCCAGGCTTCGGCAAGCGGCAGACCGGCCACGGCGCCGAGCGACGAGCTCTCACCCGCAATGCTCGTCGCGAGGGCAAGCGCCCGCTCGAGCCCTTCGATCAGCGCGTCGATCTGGCCGCGAATGAGCCGTCCCGGCGCCGCAAGGCCCTCGAGGAAGACCAGCACATAGCGGCTGTCACACTGCTCGAGCTGCGCGCGGGCCAGCGACTCGAGACGCACGAGCTGTCCGAGATCGTACTGCTCGCGCTTCGCGTGCATCAGTGCGGCGTGGAGGCTGCCGCGCACGTACGGCGAAGCGTCGCCGTACCGGCGCAGGAGGCTCGTGGCCTGCTGCTCGATGAACTCGAAGTCTCCTTCGCACTGTGCCTGCGTGATCCGCCGGTGCATGAGCTGGTTCTGGAGATTGCGCAGCTCGGCGGGCGTGCAGGCGCCGTCCTGCGCGAGCTCGTCGATGCGCGCACGCGCCGTCTCCAGCAGCTCCCGCGACCGATCGAGCTGCAGCTCCGCCTGCAGGCGGAAGCTCATGGCGAGGAGGATGCGCGGATAGCGCGCCCTCAGTTCCTCGGGCAGACGGGTCGCGTACGGGATGATCGACTGCTCCAGGCCGGCGGCGTAGAAGTCTTCGCTGTGCCGGTCGAAGATGCGTGCCGCGCGTTCGAGATCGTCTGCCCGGATCGCGTGATCGAGCGCCTCGCGGAAGAATCCCTGAGCTTCGAACCACTCCGAAGCCGCGATGTTGAGGCGGCGGCTGCGTGCCGGATCCGTCTCCGCGAGCACCCGCCGGAGCTGCTCGCGCAGCAGCGGGTGGACGGTGAACCAGCGCCGCTCGCCTTCAGGCCCCGAGAGGAACAGCCCGCGCGCCTGCGCATCCCGAAGCACCAGCGCTCCATCCTGGCCGCTGCCCACGAGCGCCGAAGCGAGCGACACGCATACGCGGTCGGGAATCGCCAGCGCGTCCAGAATCTCGCGCTGCGTGGGTACGAGCCCGGAGAGCACTTCCTCCTGCAGAAACTCGTCGACGCCGTCTTGACCTTCCGGAGCCGCCAGCAGGCGGATCGCCGTCGGCCACCCCACACTTCGCTGATGAATCGCGTCGATCTCCGCCTCTTCGGGCTCGCGGTTCCACAGATTCGCAAGAAAGCGGCGCGTCTCGTCGCGGTCGAACGCCAGATCGGCGCCATGGAGCTCCGCAAGCTCTCCGCGGCCCCGCAGTCGTGCAAGTCCGAGCTCGAGATGCACGCGGGAACCGACGACGACGCGCGTTCGGGCGTGCGTCGACTCGAGCAGCTCACGCAGGACGGTGAGCGCGCGGGTTCCCTGCAGCAGCTCTGCGTCGTCCAGGAACAGATATGACGGTGAGCGGCTGCGGGCCAGCCGCTCGTCGCCCGTCATCGCGCAGCGCCGGATGGAGCGCTCGATGTCCTCGGAGCTGCAGCCGCGGGCGGAGAGCCAGCGCATACCGATGCCGCGTGCGCTGAGCTGACGCGCGGCCGTGACGAGGAGCTCTGTCTTGCCGTAACCGGCCGGGGCTTCGATGAACGTGAGACGTCGGGTGAGGAGATCGGGGAGGCGGCGCTCCAGGCGCGGACGCGGGATGTGATCGGATGCGACGCCAGGCAGTGCGGCAGGCAGACGTGACGGTGCCCTCGCGGCCATGAGGTCCCCCCTTCCCCCCTATCTTCCGATAGGCGCAATTGTTGACCTCACCCGCCAAAAAAGAAAAGCCGGATCGTCTGAACGCCCGCGACACGCCACGCGAGGAGCGAACGCAGTGACCGAACGCATCGGATTCGTCGGTGTGGGCCGCATGGGCTCGAACATGGTCACGCGCCTGCTCGCGGCCGGACACGCCGTGACCGTCTACGACCCGAACCCTGAAGCCGTCGCCGCAGTGACCGCAAAGGGAGCGAGCGCCGCGCGCTCGCCGGCGGAACTCGCGGCTGCCGCGCCCATCGTGATGGCAAGCGTTCCGGGTCCTGCCGAGGCGCGTGCGACCGCGCGGGCCATCGCCGGTGCAGAAGGAGTCGAGATCTTCGTCGATCTCTCGACGTCGGGAACCGCGGCGGCCCGTGACATCGCGGCGATGCTTGCGCCGAGCGGCGTGGCGGCGATCGATGCGCCGGTCTCTGGCGGCGTCAAAGGCGCACGAGATGGAAAGCTCGCGATCATGGCGTCTGGGCCGGCCGCAGCGATCGCGCGGGTGAAGCCGTTGCTCGAGGTGCTCGGCCGCGTGTTCGTCGTCGGCGAGCAGCCGGGCCTCGGTCAGACGGTGAAGCTCGCCAACAACCTCATGTCGGCGTGCGCGCTCGCGATCACCTGTGAGGCGCTCGCCATGGGCGTCAAGGCAGGCGTCGATCCGGCCGTGATGCTCGACATCCTCAATGTCTCGTCCGGTCGCAACAGCGCCACGCAGGACAAGTTCCCGAAGCACGTGCTCAACCGCCGGTTCGATTTCGGCTTCGCGAACGCGCTCTCGTTCAAGGACGTGCGACTGTGCCTCGACGAGGCCGAAGCGCTCGGTGTGCCGATGGTCGTCGGCGCAGCCGTGCGGCAGATGCTGTCGATCACTCACAACATGTGCGGACCGCAGGCCGATTGCACGGAGATGGTCCGCGTCGTCGAGAGCTGGGCCGGCTGCCGGATCGGCGGCGGGCAATCCGAGGAGAAGACACGATGACCAAGGAACTCTTCGAGAAGGGCCTCGCCCTGCGCAAGCAGGTGCTGGGGGCCGAGTACGTCGAGCGCTCGCTGGCGGCGGCCGATGACTTCAGCCGGCCGATGCAGGAGCTCTCGACCGAGTACTGCTGGGGCTACGTGTGGACGCGTCCGGGACTGTCACTGCGTGACCGGAGCCTCATCAACCTCGCGATGATCAGCGCGCTCAACCGGCCCCACGAGCTCAAGCTCCACGTGAAGGCGGCGCTGCGCAATGGGCTCACACGCGAGGAGATCCGCGAGGTGTTCCTCCAGGTCGCCGTCTACTGCGGCGTACCGGCGGGCATCGACAGCGTACGCATTGCCAGCGAAGCCTTCGCGGAAGTCGATCAGGCGAAACAGGGGTGACCGCCATGGTGAAAGCCTCGACGCCTCAGGAACAGGTCGTCCTCGAGTTCTTCGCGACGCTGAACACGGGGGATCTCGAGGCGATCCGCGCCGCGCTCCATCCGGAGGCAACGTGGGTGCCGATGGTGGAAGGCGTGCCGGGCGCCGGCGCGCACGGTCCGCGCGACAGGATCGTCGACGAGTTCCTCGCACCGGTGCGCGGGCTGTTCGTGCCCGGCGATCCGAAGAACGTCGTCGATCGCATCGCCTCCTCGGGCGATCTCGTCATGTGCGAGACGCGGGGATCGGGCACGCTGCGCGACGGGCGCACGTATTCCAACCGCTACGCCTGGAGCATCGACGTGCGGGACGGGAAGGTCTTCACGATCCGCGAGTACATGGACAGCCTCTACGTGGCAAAGCTGTTCGGCATGGTGTAGTGCCGCTGAAAGGGAAGGGAGGTCCGATGGCGACGCAGACGAACCGGGATTTCGAAGGCAGGGCGATCATCGTCACGGGCGCGGCGGGCAGCATCGGTCATGCGACGGCCTGCGTGCTCGCGGAGAGAGGGGCAGACATCCTGCTGGTCGACATCGACGGGGAGGGTCTCGAGGCGCGCCGTGCAGCCGTAGCCGCGTATGGCACACGCGTCGAGACGTTTCGTGCGGACGTCAGCCGCTCGGAGGAAGTGAAAGCCTATGTCGCGGCCGCGCAGCGAGCCTTCGGTCGCATCGACGGCCTCTTCAACAATGCGGGCCGCGAGGGCAAGGTCGCTTCCGTCGAGGAATACGACGAGGCGGAATTCGATCGCATCATCGCGAACAATCTGCGCAGCATCTTCCTCGGCATGCGCCACGTCATTCCCGTGATGCTCGCGCAGGGCGGGGGTGCGATCGTCAACACGGGCTCCATCGCGAGCGAGCGGGGCCTCGCCGGTGCATGCGCCTACAACGCATCCAAGCACGGCGTGATCGGACTCACGCGCACCGCCGCGGCGGACGTCGGTCCACGCGGAGTGCGGGTGAATGCGGTGATGCCGGGCGTCATCGACACGCCGCTGCTCGAGAAGATGCTGGGTACGCTGTTCAACGGCGACATCGAGCTCGGCAAGCGAACGCTCGGCAAGGTGGCGCCGCAGGAGCGCATCGGTCAGCCGCGCGAGATCGGCGAGGTCGTGGCTTTCCTGCTCTCGCCCGCGGCAAGCTTCGTCAATGGCGCCGCGTGGGCGGTAGACGGCGGCGCGCTGTGTACCATCCGTCACTGAGCATTCGAACGAGAACGACAGCGACCGGGCGATGAGCGAAAGCGGGTCCGATGACGGCGCCCGAATCGATCGGCGCCGGGTGCTCCGAAGTCTTGCGGCATTCGCGACCACGGCAGTGGCGATCGGCGGACCCTCTGCGCGTTTCCACGCGAGAGCCGGTGGTCGAGACGACGGCAGGCAAGGTGCGCGGCGTGCGCACGAACGGCGCGTATGCGTTCATCTGCGTGCCGTACGGCGCCTCGACGGCCGGGCCCGGCCGCTTCATGCCACCGCAGCCGGTGAAACCCTGGGCCGGCGTGCGCGACGTGCCGAAGCAGCGCGCCATCGCACCACAGATCGACCGGACCGTTCCGCCCGCGCCGCGCAACGCCATCGGAACGGCGGTGCAGGCGATCGGCAGCGAGGAGGGGAGCGTCGAAACCGAGGACTGTCTCAACGTCACGATCTATACGCCGGGGCTCGACCAGGACATCGTTCCGGCGCTCGAGTGGGTGCGCGACAACATCGAGCGCTTCGGCGGCGACCCGCGTCGCGTGATGATCTTCGGCCAGTCGGGCGGCGGCGCGAAGGTCTCGATACTGACGGCAATGCCTTCGGCACCCGGGCTCTTCCACGTCGTGCGTGCGAATCCGTTCGATCCGGTGCCCAGTCCGCTCAACGCCGACGTACCGCTGATCGTGGGCTCGACGCGCACCGAGCAGACCGTATTCCTCGCCCGCGACGAGTCGCTGTTCAATCTCGACGAGGAAGGCCTGAGAAAACGGCTGCGTCAGGAGATGGGCGAGCGCACGGCAGACGGCGCCATTGCGCTCTACCGCCGCGAGATGCCCCAGGCTTCGCCTTCGGATCTGTACTTCAGCATCCTCAGCGATCGCAGCCGCCATCAGACGATCCTTCTTGCCTCGATGAAGGCGGCGCAGGGCGGGGCGCCCGCGTGGCTCTATCAGCTCAACTGGCACACGCCCGCGTTCGGCGGTGTGCTGCGCTCGCCGCACTCGCTCGATCTGCCGCTCGTATTCGACCTCGCACGCAGCGAGCGCTGGAAGTCCTATACGGGAGGAGGCGAGGACGCCGAGCGGGTCGCGAAGGCGATGAGCGAGGCGTGGGTCGCGTTCGCGGCCACGGGTGATCCTTCGACCGGGCGCCTGGCGTGGCCGAAGTACACGCTCGAGCGGCGCGAGACGATGCTGTTCGACGTCGAGAGCCGAGCGCGCACCGACCCTTACCGCGCCACGCGAGTGTTCCGGGAAGAGACGCTCACGTGATTCCGCGCCGGCCCGCGGCTGGGCGCACAGCGTGCGCCGGCAGGGATCAGTTGAGATCCTCGAGCGTGATCACCCGGCCTTCGAGCGCGGCCTTGTTCGCGGCTCGGCGCAGCCGCTCGACGCGCAGCCTCGCCTCGGGCGCCTCTTCCTTCGGCAGTGCGGCCATGCAGGTCTCGTAGATCTCCCTGAAGTCCTCGGCGTGCTCCGGGTGCGTCAGGATCAAACCGCGGTTCTCGCGCATGCCCTGCAGCGTCTTGCGGCCGACTTCCTCGGGATCCATGCCGGCCTCGAACGCGGCGCCGAAGGCCTCGAGCTGCGCGCGGTCGACCGGCGGGAAGCCGCTGTTGGCGTACTTCTCCGGACGCTTGAGCGCGGAGTCCCACGCGTTCGTGCGCGTGAGACCGGGACACATGAGGGAGACTCCGATGCCGTACGGCGCGAGGTTATAGCGCAGGCACTCGGTGAGCCCGCGCACCGCGAACTTCGAGGCCGTGTAGATGCCCGCCTGAGGGCCGGAGATGAACGCGGCCATCGAGGCGACGTTGACGATGTGCCCGCCCTTGCCGTGCTTCTTGATGCGCGGGATGCAGGTGACGAGTCCGTTGACGACGCCGCCGAAGTTGACGCCCATGATCCAGTCGTAGTCGTCGTAGGTCGCGAGGTCGGTCGGACCGAAGACGCTCACGCCCGCATTGTTCACGAGGACGTCGAGCTGTCCGTAACGCTCCTCGACGGCATCCGCGACTCCGACCCACGCCGCGCGATCGGTGACGTCGAGCTTGAGCATCAGCGGAGCCTCGAATCCGTTCTCGCGGAACCACTCGAGCGCGGCGTCGCGATGCGCCTCGTTACGGTAGGTGAGCGCGAGACGCATTCCCGCGCGTGCGAAGGTCTTGGCGAGTCCCAGGCCGATGCCCGAAACGCCGCCGGTGATCAGTGCCGCACGTCCTGCGAATTCCATGCCTGCAATCCTCCGCGGTGGCTGTGTCAGACTCGTGATCTCGGCTGCGCGTCCAGCATGATATCCGTCATGGACTGCAAGGGGGAGTGACGATGAGCGAGATCGAAATGCTCAGGCAGATGGTGGAGAAGCTGACGCATCGCGTGGAGATCCTCGAGGACATCAACGCCATCCGCAGGCTCCACTTCGCATACGGCTATCTCATCGACTACTGCCGCTACGACGACGTCGTGCAGCTCTTCGCGGAGGACGGAGAGGTCGTCTTTCTCTCGGGTATCTATCGCGGCCACGCGAGCATCGCGCGGCTCTACAAGACCTGGTTCCAGCAGTTCTTCACTCAGGGACGCGAGGGACCGGAGCACGGCTTCCTGCTCGATCACTTCCAGATGCAGGACATCATCACGGTGTCGGACGACCGGCGCACCGCGCGCGGCCGCTTCCGTGCGATGCTCGCGGGAGGAAGCCACGAGTCGCGCGGCTACAAGCCGCCCGGGCTGCCGGATCAGTTCTACGAGGCGGGCGTGTACGAGAACGAGTACGTCCGCGAGAACGGCGTGTGGAAGATCAAGCGGCTCGACTACGTCGTCGAGTGGCAGGCGGAGTACGAGAAGGGTTGGGCGCACACGGTCTCGCACCTGCAGCCCTTCACGAAGACCTACCCCGAGGATCCGAAAGGTCCGGACGAGCTGCTGCCGGTCAAGCGCCTCGCGTGGCCGGAGCGCAGCGGCGTGCGCTTCCACTACGCGCATCCCGTCACGGGCAGGAGCCTGAACCGCTGAAACCGAAGGGCTCCCGGGCGCGCGCAGGCCTCCGGTGCGCCTGCTCGTCCGAAGCCGGCTCGCTGCCGCCCGCGAGCGGCGAATATCAACACGTTGATACGATATCAACTGGTTGATACCATCCGGCGCGAACGGTTCTCGGCCGCAGTCGCGGCGCAGCGCTGTCCGGCTGCGGCCGCCATCGGTCATTACCACCGTCACGGCGAATCTTCGACGGGAGACTCTCAATGAAGAACGACGAGAACAGACTCGACCGCCGCTCCTTCCTCGGCGGTGCCATCGGGGCGGCAGGCGCGTTCAGCGCGGCGACCATGCTGCCGCCGCTGGTGCACGCGCAGCCGATACCCCGTCCGGCCTGGATGCCGCTCGATCATCCGGCACCGGCGTCGGGCGGTACGACCTTCAAGCCGCTGCGTGCCGAGGTGGAGGTCCGCGACTGCGTCGTGGAGGGCAAGATTCCGGACGACCTCAACGGCGGCTTCTACGCCACGGGTCCCGATCCGCAGTATCCCCTCGCCAAGGGCAACATCATCTTCGACGGCGAGGGTCACGTGCGCATGTTCCGCATCAAGAACGGCCGCGTGGACTACCGCACGCGCTACGCGCGTACCGAGCGCTACGTGGCGCAGGACAAGGCGCGCCGCAGCCTCATGCCGATGTACCGCAATCCCTCGATGGACGACCCGAGCGTCAAGGGACTCTCGCGCAGCACGGCGAACACCCACGTCATCAATCACAAGAACCTGATCCTCGCGCTCAAGGAGGACAGCCCGCCGTGCGCTCTCGATCTCAACACGCTCGAGACCGTCGATCCGGTGTACACCTTCGACGGTGAGCTGCCGCGCGACCGGCCCTTCACCGCGCATCCGAAGGTGTGCTCGGTCACCGGCAACATCGTCGCCTTCGGCTACGAAGCGGAAGGCTTCGGCAGCGACGTCGTCGCCGTGTTCGAGATCGACAAGCAGGGCAAGAAGGTGTGGGAAGCGAAGATCAGGGTGCCCTACGTCGGGCTCCTGCACGACTTCGCGGTGACCGAGAACCACATCATGTTCTTCGTCATCCCGCTCGCCATCGATCACGAGCAGATGAAGCGCGGCGGGATCCACTGGTCGTGGGACCCGACGAAGAAGACCTACCTCGGCTACATGCGCCGCTACGGCGACGGCAAGGACATCAAGTGGGTCGAGGGCCCCACGCGCAGCGGCACGCACACGATGGGTGCCTTCGAGGACAAGGGCAAGCTCTACTTCGATACGGAGATCACCGCGGGCAATCCGTTCCCGTTCATGCCGAACCGGGACGGCTCGCCGCCCGACTACGAGGCTGCGACCAGCTACATCCATCGCCTGTCGCTCAACGTCAACGGCAGGAACAAGAGCTACGGCTTCGAGAAGATGTATCCGCTGATCGCGCCGCTGCCGCGTCAGGACGACCGCTACAACACGATGCCGTACCGCTACGGGTTCATGGCCTGCCCGGATCCGAACGAGCCGGATCGCCGCAAGGCCGGAGCGTGCTACGCGCGCGTCGACAACCAGACCCGCACGTTCGAGCTGTGGAACGCGGGCCCCAACGTCGCGCTCGCCGAGCCGGTGTTCGCACCGAAGCACCCCAAGGCGCGCGAAGGTGAGGGCTACCTGATGGGCGTCGCGTATCACATCAACGAGAACATGCGTTCCGACCTCGTGATCCTCGACGCCGAGCACCTCAAGGACGGCCCCATCGCCATCGTGAAGCTGCCCGTGCAGGCCTCGCCGCAGGTGCACGGGTGGTGGGTGCGTGAGGATCAGTACCCGGCCTGATCGACGCGATGCCCGACTTCCGGACGCTGCAGGCCATCGGACTGCTCTTCCGGAGCGTCAACGTCAGCTTCCGCACGGCCATGGATCAGGCCTTGCGGGAAGCCGGCGTCGGCGTGTCCTTCGGAGAGATCTCGCCGATGGTGGTGCTCAAGGCGCGCCCCGGCATCAACGGTGCGCAGCTCGCGCGCGAGAGCATGGTCTCCGCTCAGGCCATGAACGCCATGCTGCGCCGGCTCGCCGCCAAGAAGTACGTCGAGCGGCGTCCGCATCCGGACAGCCTGCGCGCGGACAGCTGGTATCTCACGGAGAAGGGCGCGCGGCTCCTCGAGCGCTCGCGGGACGTGTTCGAAGCCGTCACCGCGAGGATGCTCGAAGGTCTGAGCGACAGGGACGTCCGGAAGCTCGAGAGCTATCTGAGGAGCTGCGTCGCTTCGCTCGGCAGCAACGGCGAGTAGTCGGGCAGCGGACTCCATCCGTCAATCACGGAAAAAGAACGGGGGCCGAAAGGCCCCCGTTGCTTTCCGGAGTGATCCGGACCGGCGGATCAGAAGCGCCGCTTGAACGTGATCGCGTACTCGCGCGGACGTCCCGGCTGGCCGTCCGTGTGGCCCGCGGCCTGGAGCTGGTCCGTACGCGTCAGGAAGTAGTACTCGTCGGTGATGTTGGTCACCTCGAGCGCCGCTTCCCACACCTCGTTCGCGTCGCGCCACGTCAGGCGGGCGTTTCCGAGCGTGTAGCTCTCGATGTGGTTCGACGGCTGGTTGTTGCCGTTGGTGTAGAGATCACCCTGGTAGCTCACGTCCACGCGCGGCGTGAGCGTGCCCCAGTCGCCCAGCGAGAACTCGTACTGCGCGCCGATGCTCCACTTGCGCTCCGGCATGTACGGCGCGCGGTGGTGGAGCTGGATGCCCGTGGGACGCGTCGGTCCGCCCACGTCGGGGTTGATGTTCTGGTACTCGAAGTCCAGATAGCTGAACGACGCGTCGATCGACAGCGCCGGCAGCGGACGGAACACGGTCTCGATCTCGATACCCTTGATCTCCGCGTCGCCGGCGTTCGCCCACACGCCGCAGGGTCCGGGACCGCCGAACTGCGGGCAGGTCTGCAGGCCGAGCTGGATGTCCTGGTAGTCGCCGAAGAACACCGCCGCATTGAGCCGCAGCCTGCGGTCGAAGAGATCGGACTTCACGCCGAGCTCGTACGAGTCGAGGGTCTCGGGATCGAACGGCCGCGCCTGCGGGGGAACGAAGGGACGCGGGCTGACGCCGCCGCCCTTGAAGCCCGTCGCGAACTGCAGGTACGTCATCACGTTGTCCGTCCACTTGTACTGCGCGGCGAGACGGTAGTCGACGTTGTCGCCGTCGTAGACACTGACCACGCCGTTGAGCAGGCCGAGGAACGGATGCACGTTGCCGTCACGCGAGAGGCGCACGAAGGTGTAGTCCTTGTGCTCCTCGGTGTAGCGGATGCCGGCGGTGAGCGTGAGCCGGTCGGTCGCGTTGAAACCGACGTGCGCGAAGACGGCCTGAGTATCCGCGTTCACCACGTCGTTCTGCTGGAACTGCAGCGGATAGTTGGCCGTGTAGCGCAGGTCCTGGAACGACTCGTAGCGCGAGGTCTGGTCCATGTAGAACGCGCCGAGCGTGTACTCGATGCGCTCGCCGATGACGCCGTTCAGCCGCAGCTCCTGGCTGAAGGAGTGAAAGGGCAGAGTGCCGAAGCCGAGCGAGGAGGAGAGCGGCGAGAGGTCGTTGTCGTTCGAGAAGCCGCTGTCGTACTCGCGATAGGCGGTGATCGAGATGAGCTGCAGATTGTCCGTCAGCGACCAGTCCGCCGTGAGCGACACGCCCCAGCCGTCGAAGAACTGATTCGGATCGGCGCGCGACTCGAGCAGCGGCCAGTTCGTGAGCAGCGTGCCGTTGAGGTCCGACTGATACGCATTGGCGACCGGAGTGGTGCCGTTGTACGTGCCCGGCGGGCTGTAGAAGCTCGCGTAGTTGTAGTACGACCCTTTCGGCACGATGAAGTTCTGCAGCGAGAGGGCCGTACCGTTCGGGCCCTGCACGGGCTGGATGTTCGGCCGCACGGTCGAAGTGGCGTCGACCAGCACCGTGCCCGTCGGATTGCGGTCGTCGTGCGTGTAGTCGACGGAGAGGTTGAACTCGAGGTCGTCGCTCGCGATCCAGCGCAGCTGGCCGCGCACCGCCTGGAAGTTCACGTCGCTGTCGTAGTCGACCACGCAGCCGGCGATGTCGGTTCTCAGGCGCGGCACGCCGCTCTCGGGGAAGTCGCAGCCGAAGTCGCGCCGCTCGATGTAGCCCCTCTGTCGCTTGCTCACGCCGGAGATGCGCGCGAACAGGTTGTCCGTGAGCTTCATGTCGGCGCTGCCGCGCAGATCGATGCGGTCGCGCGAGCCGTAGGTGACCGAGAGATAGCCGGCGTCCTCACCGCGCGGCTTCTGCGTGTACAGCTTCACGGCACCGCCGATGGAGTTGCGGCCGGCCAGGGTGCCCTGCGGTCCGCGCAGGATCTCGACGCGCTCGAGGTCGAGAAGATCCATCATGCCGCCGGTCAGCGTCGCGTAATACACGTCATCGACGTAGATGCCGACGCCGGGCTCGAGGGCCGGATTGAAGTCGAGCTGGCCGATGCCGCGGATCGAGGCGGCGATCGACGGACCGAAGGTCGGGCCCTGCGGTTTCAGGGTGACGTTCGGTGCCTGATTGGTGATCTCCGTGATGTTCGTCTGGTTGCGCGCCTCCAGCAGCTCCGCGGAGACCGCGGTGATGGCGAGCGGCGTTTCCTGAACGCTCTGCTCACGGAACTGCGCCGTCACCAGGACCTCCTGCACCCCCTCGTCCTGAGGCCGCTCGGCAGGCGCCTGTGCGAACGCGGCCCCCGAGAGAGCGGTTCCCAGAATCAGGCGCACGGCGAGGTCCACGCGTCGCACGCCGCAACCGGAATGACCAGTCTTCATGATCTCTTGTCCCCTTCGTGAAAAAGCCCGCCTTGGGCGCGGGCGTTGTCGTCCGTGCGGATGGCCCGTGAGTACGGGTAGCGTTCCGTCGTCTTGATGAGCCCGGCAGCAGACCGAACACCGGGCGGCCTTAATGTATCCGCGCAACACCGCTCGGTCTAACGGTTTAGTGCGTTTACGACACGGCGTTGCACAAAAACACCAACCTGAACAATGGCGGGAAACAGGGCGACTTCGGGCCCGTGAGCGTGTTCCGCAGGGGAGAAAAAGGGGAAGAGCGGACTTGTGCCCGGCGCCCTCAGGGGAGAGGGCGCCGGGCCGGATTCAGTTTAGTTATCCCACTCCTTGAAGAACTCCGCCCCGGGCGGCAGACCATTCACCCACATAGGTGAGGGGTCCCAGTGCTCCGCGATGAGGCCGTTCTCGTCGATGCGGAACATGTCGAACCAGGTCGTGGTGTAGACCTTGCCCGTTGCCGGATCGCGCATCTTGCGCGCGGTGAACACGGAGACGAGATCGCCTTCGGCGACGATGGCGATCACGGGCGCCTTGATCCGATCCGAGATCGGCTTCGGCGGACGGACTTTCCTGAAGAACTCGACGAAGGTGTCGCGTCCCGAGGGGAGATTCGGGTTGTGCTGGATGTACTCGGGCGCCATGTACTTCGGCGCCTGATCGACGTGCCCGCCCTCGTACACGATGCGCCAGAAGTCGAACACGTGGCGCTTGTTCCGGGCGAGCTTCGGATCGTCGCTCTCGAGGAGTTTGAGCTGATCCTTCGCCGGCTCCGGCGGCACCTGCGCATGGGCGGTGCAGAAGAGGCCGGCCAGCAGGACTCCCAGGAACGTGCTCGTTCTTCTCATCGCTTCACCTCACGCTGTTCAACGGGTGAAGCGAACTTTACCTCGAACTCACGGTTTGCATATTTCCCTGGCTCTTGTCACCACTCCTTCAGCCGGCAGCGACTGCCACAGCGATGTCCTGCTGTGTCTTGGTTGGCTGCGTGTCCGTAATTGCGCGACAGGAGCACTCTGCGCACATCATCGAATGTCGTAGTCACGAGGCCGGACACACTGTTCAAGCCGTGAGCGGGCGGGGACCCTGCGGAAGTGACGTCGCTGCCCTGGGAGACGCGGGCATGCAGAGAGGGCAGCTGAAGCCCCGCAAACTGATGGGCTAGTGTGTGGCAGGTGAGGTGCCCTTCAGGGCGCAGGGAGGATTCCGTGAAACCACCGCACAGGTCGGCGCCGGCGCACACGGAGCTGCGCGTGGTCATTCAACGCGCCGATGATGCTCTGGCTGCTCAACGGCTCGATCAGCAAAGAGCGTAATCGAGCGAACCAGACGCGACAGCAACTCCCGACAGTTCAAACGATCCATCGGAAGTGCGCGCTCTCGGTCACTGCCTGCGGTTGTCTGACTTCATGCTGATGGTCGTCAACCTCATTGCATGGGCGGAGGCGGGGCGCACGATCCAGCGCTGGGGTAGCTATGTGTCAGGAAAGTCGCGCCACTTTCATACGCGAGTTGTGCCAGAGGTGGGCGCAGGAGGCGCAACCGCGTCCCGGCACTATTACGCTCGGTGCATCCGAGCGGTATCGGTTGTACAGGAATGGTATCGAATTTCCCGAGCTCTCGTACATGGAGCTGCAGGCGGCAACACTCGGGCTCCTTCAGAATCTGCTCCTTCCGGGTTTGAACACTATCATCGACTCGGACCATCGCCTCCTGTGGTCGTGGCAGGCCGAGTTTCTGCTGTCGCGCCACGTTGAATATCTCGCAGCTCCCAGGGAACGCGAACTGCGGCAGCTGCTTCAGATTGCCGTTCGCTGCGCGCTTGCAGACTCGATGCCGCCATGGGCGACGCGAGAGCAGTGGGAGGAAATGCGCGCGAACTCCCAGAAGATGGAGTTCAATTTGCGTGAACTCAGGTCGCACTTTCTCTTCAGATTGCGCTGAGCCGATACGAAACGGATTGCGACGTGCTTCGGCAGGCGGTGTTGGTGGACGTCAGCCGGCGCGAGGGGATTCGGCGTACGTCACCATCAGGCGCTCGAGCCCAGTGGGAGTTCTATCCACCGTGGTAGCCGCGACCGTCCCAAGCTTCGTCGCCCGTTTACGCAACCCAGGCCCGCCAAGCTGCGGTCGCTTCTCGGTTACGACGAGCGCGGCGCTTCGACGCACGCGATCAGTTGCCGGTGGGGGTCCCGGCGTCCGAGAGCCTGAGTGCCGCGACCATCAAGCGCGCCCTGACGAGTGCTCGAGTAACACACCGCTCGATACGACCTGGCGGAATTGCCGTCAGGGACGGTGACTGTAGCGGTACGCGTCGTGCACGTCCCGTGAGTCGAAGTTGGACGTGATCGAAGGCGCGAGAAGGCGTTGGGGCGCCCCGCTGGGAATCACGTCGCCATTAAGAACGGCGCGCGAGTGCCTGATTAATTGGCTCCCCGGGCTGGACTCGAACCAGCGACCGACGGATTAACAGTCCGTTGCTCTACCGACTGAGCTACCGGGGAACACTGAGGGCCGGTACGGAAGGCGGCGCATTGTCCGGAAATGTTGCGAACGCGTCAAGAAACCCGCCACGCCAGAGCCCCGGAACCGCGGTCCGCCCGGAGGACCGGCAACCATTCACTCGGATCGGGCCGCTTCCGACTGCTCCGACCCCCGCCGGAACGCGCCGCAGTACCGGGAGAGATGTGAACCAGTCGACGAAAGCGTGAACGGCACAGTGTGTGACGGCCGTCGCGGCTCTATATTCGGCCCAAGCAATAACCACAAGAACAGCGTTCCGCCGCACGAGCACGAACGCCGGAATTCGCGGCCCTTCCGTCAGACCGCGGTCACCGGGTGGGCCGCACACCGAGGAAGCCATGCCGAGGGTCGTCAACGCGTTCTCGATCGACGTAGAGGACTATTTCCAGGTCTCGGCGCTGGCGCCGGCCGTGCCGCGGGACACCTGGTCGCAGCGCGAATACCGCGCGGAGCGCAATACCGATCGCGTTCTGCAGCTTCTCGACGAAGCCGGCGTCAAGGGCACGTTCTTCGTGCTCGGCTGGATCGCGGAGCGATCGCCGCAGCTCGTGCGCCGCATCGCGGCCGCGGGTCACGAGGTCGCGAGCCACGGGCTCTCGCACCAGCTCATCTATCACCAGTCGCGCGACGAGTTCCGCCGGGAAACGGCCTATTCCAAGAACCTGCTCGAGGACACGATCGGCGCGCCGGTTCTCGGCTACCGCGCGGCCAGCTTCTCGATCACGCAGGAGTCGCTCTGGGCGCTCGACGTCCTGATCGACCTCGGTTTCAAGTACGACTCCTCGATCTTCCCCATCCGCCACGACCGCTACGGCATTCCGGATGCGCCGCTCGTGCCCGGCACACTGAGCGCGCCGTCGAAGCGCACGCTCGTGGAGTTCCCGATGTCCACCGCCTCGATCCTCGGGATGAAGCTCCCGGTCTCGGGCGGCGGCTACTTCCGCATCTTCCCCTACGCGGTCACGCGCTACGGACTGCGGCAGATCAACGGCTCGCGGCGCGCGCCGTTCGTCTTCTACATGCATCCGTGGGAGATCGATCCCGGGCAGCCGCGGATCGAGGTGTCGTCCTGGCTCTCGCGCTTCCGGCACTACACGAACCTCGATCGCTGCGAGGAGCGCCTGAAGAGGCTTCTCAGGGAGTTCGCGTTCGCGCCCGTGCGCGACGTGCTCGCCTCGCTGGGGCTGCTCGCGCCTTCCGTTCCGCAGCCGGCATCGGCGGCTCCGCCTGCCGCAGCCGCGGCACCGCTCAGCGCCTGAACCACCCCGGACGCCGCTCGCCACCGCCGCCACAGACCGGTGCAGGCGGCGGCGTTCACCGCGACGAAAAAAAACGCCCCGCGGCGGTCCTGCCGTGGGGCGCCGTTCCGTGGGCTCCGCTGCGCTCAGGCGCGCCTGGCGACCGCGCCGCTCCTCAGTGCGCGACCCATGCGGTCGATCGCCTTCTCCAGTGTCTCCATGCTGCAGGCGAACGAAAGCCGGATGTGGCCTGGCGCGCCGAAGGGGCTGCCCGGCACGACCGCGACACCGGCCTCGTTGAGCAGGAACTGGGCGAACTCGCCGTCGTCGCGGCAGCCGGTCGCGGCCATGGCCTCCGTGACGTCCGCGAAGGCGTAGAACGTTCCGGAGCCCCCGATGCAGGACACTCCAGGCAGGGAATTCAAGCCCTTGACGACGAAATCGTGACGCTGCTTGAAGGCCTCGTTCATCCGGGCCACGCATTCCTGGTCACCGGTGAGGGCGGCGACCGCGGCCTTCTGGGAAATGCTCGAGGCGTTCGAGGTCGACTGGCCCTGGATCGTCGCCATGGCGGCGATGAGCTCCTTCGGGCCGCCGCAGTAGCCGATGCGCCAGCCGGTCATCGCGTAGGCCTTGGACACGCCGTTGATCGTGACGGTGCGGTTGTAGAGCTCCGGCACGACGGTCAGCAGGCTGCAGAACGGCTCCGGACCCCAGTAGATCTTCTCGTACATGTCGTCCGTGCCGATGATGATCCGCGGGTGCTCGAGCAGCACCTCGCCGAGCGCGCGCAGCTCGTCGCGCGTGTAGGCGGCGCCGGTCGGGTTGCAGGGGCTGTTGAGCAGCACCAGCCGCGTCTTGGGCGTGATGGCGGCCGCGAGCTGGCGCGGCGTGATCTTGTATCCCTGCGAGGCGCCGGCGAAGGGCGTGACGGGCAGCCCGTCCGCGAGCAGCACCATGTCCGGGTAGGACACCCAGTAGGGCGCCGGGATGATGGCCTCGTCGCCCGGGTCGAGCACGGCCATGCAGAGGTTGTAGATCGTCTGCTTGGCGCCCGAGGAGACCAGGATCTGCGAGCGGTCGTACTTGATCCCGTTGTCGCGCTCGAACTTGGCGATGATCGCGTCTTTGAGCTCGTTGATGCCCTCGACGTTCGTGTAGCGAGTGAATCCGCTCCTGATGGCGTCGATGCCGGCCGCCGCGATGTGCTCCGGCGTGTCGAAATCCGGCTCACCGGCGCCGAGGCCGATGACGTCCTTGCCCTCAGCCTTCAGTCGCGCGGCGAGGGCGGTGACGGCGAGCGTAGCCGACGGCTTGACGCGCTGTACGCGTCGCGAGAGGGATAGAGTCACGGGGATATCCTGCGGATCGCTTGAACCAAAGGGCACGGCTATATTACGGGATCACGCTCGCGCCGACCAACGGCGCGGGAGCTCCCGCCCCCGAACGGTGCAAGGAATCGCATGGAACCCCGCCCCTTCAAGCTCAAGGCCGACTATGAACCCTCGGGCGACCAGCCGCAGGCCATCGAGAAACTCGTCGAAGGCCTGGAGGCGGGGCTCGCGGCGCAGACGCTGCTCGGCGTAACCGGAAGCGGCAAGACGTTCACCATCGCGAACGTCATTCAGCGCGTGCAGCGTCCCACGCTCGTGCTGGCGCACAACAAGACGCTCGCGGCGCAGCTCTACGGCGAGTTCCGTGAGTTCTTTCCGGAGAACGCCGTCGAGTACTTCGTCTCGTACTACGACTACTACCAGCCGGAGGCGTACGTCCCCTCGACCGACACGTACATCGAGAAGGACGCTTCGGTGAACCAGCACATCGAGCAGATGCGCCTGTCGGCGACGAAGGCGCTGCTCGAGCGGCCCGACACGATCATCGTCGCCACCGTCTCGTCCATCTACGGCCTCGGCGATCCGCAGGCCTATCTCGCGATGGTGCTGCACCTCGTGCGCGGCGACCGCATGGATCAGCGCAGGCTCCTGCGGCGCCTCGCCGACATGCAGTACACGCGCAACGAGCTCGACCTCACGCAGGGCACCTATCGCGTGCGAGGCGACGTCATCGACATCTTCCCGGCGGAATCCGAGCGCGAGGCGGTGCGCGTCGAGCTGTTCGACGACACGATCGACTCCATCGTGCTCTTCGATCCGCTGACCGGCGCGGTCAGCCGCAAGGTGCCGCGCTACACCGTGTATCCGGGCACGCACTACGTGACGCCGAGGGAGCGGCTCCTCGAGGCCATCGAGCAGATCCGCGAGGACCTGCGCATCCGGCTCAAGGAGCTGCGCGACGCCGGCAAGCTCCTCGAGGCGCAGCGGCTCGAGCAGCGCACGATGTACGACATGGAGATGATGAAGGAGGTCGGCTACTGCGCGGGGATCGAGAACTACTCGCGCTATCTCTCCGGCCGCGCGCCGGGCGAGCCGCCGCCGTGCTTGTTCGATTACCTGCCGCGCAACGCGCTGCTCATCATCGACGAGAGCCACCAGACCATCCCGCAGCTCGGCGCCATGTACCGCGGCGACCGCTCGCGCAAGGAGACGCTGGTCGAGTACGGCTTCCGGCTGCCGTCCGCGCTCGACAACCGGCCGCTCAAGTTCGAGGAGTGGGAGCGGCTCGCGCCGCAGATGATCTTCGTGTCCGCAACGCCCGGCGAGTATGAGCGGACGCACTCCTCGCAGGTGGTCGAGCAGGTGGTGCGCCCGACGGGGCTCGTCGACCCCGAGGTCGAGGTGCGGCCCGTGCGCACGCAGGTGGACGACGTGCTCTCGGAGATCAACGAACGCGTCAAGCGCAACGAGCGCGTGCTCATCACGACGCTCACCAAGCGCATGGCCGAGGATCTCACCGAGTACCTGCACGAGCACGGCGTGCGCGTGCGCTACCTGCACTCGGACATCGACACGGTCGAGCGCACCGAGATCATCCGCGACCTGCGGCTCGGCAAGTTCGACGTGCTGGTGGGCATCAACCTGCTGCGCGAGGGCCTCGACATGCCCGAGGTGTCGCTCGTCGCGATTCTCGATGCCGACAAGGAAGGCTTCCTGCGTTCGGAGAATTCGCTCATCCAGACCATCGGCCGGGCGGCGCGCAACATCAACGGCAAGGCGATCCTCTACGCGGACACGATCACGGGCTCGATGCAGCGGGCGATCGACGAGACCAACCGCCGCCGCCGCAAGCAGCTCGAGTACAACGCCAAGCACGGCATCACGCCGCGCGGCATCGTGAAGGGCGTCGCGGACATCATGGAGGGTGCGCGCGCCGAGGTGCCGGAGCCTGCAGTGGCCGATCGCCGGCGCGGAGCGAAGGTGCGCGAAGAGAAGGCTCCCATCGACCTCAGGCCGGAGGCGATCGTCCGGCAGATCAAGAAGCTCGAGGCGGAGATGTTCAGAAAGGCGCGCAACCTCGAGTTCGAGGAAGCTGCAAAGCTCAGGGACGAGATTCAGCGGCTCAAGCAGCTGGAGCTCGGACTCCCGACGCGCCTCACGGGCTGAAGGTGCGCTGCGGATCGCGCGCCCTGGATGCGTTCACCCGCCCGGCCGTGTGCGCGACCGGGCGGGCAGCAGCGGAGGAAGCGAAGCGTTCCGGCCGATCGGCCCGGCCTCAGCCGTGCCGCGGGCCGGTCACGTTCCGGTGCACGGCGGTGAGGGTCGGCCGGTTCACCTGGGCAACGGCGTCACTGATCGCCTGCTGTGAGCAGCGCCGGGCATCGTACATCCGCCCCAGCTCGTTCGCACTGACGCGCGGGCCGCAGACGACCTGCGCGGCGCGCTGAATCCGCTTGTAGAGCTCGGCCGCATCCGCGGGCTTGTCGAGGTCGAGGTCGGCGAAGCTCACCTTGATGCTGCGCGTCTCGGTGTTGCCGTCGTTCTTCGTAGTCATGTCGGCGAACACGGAGCTCGTACCGAGCACACAGGCAAGGCCGGCGAGAGTGACGAGCCAGCGGCCGGAAGTCAGAGAACGGTTGAGCGTATCCATCGCGGTTCTCCCATGCGTGAGTGAGTCAACGACGGCTCCCACACTAGGGAAACCGGTTTTCAGACACATGAAGCGGGGATGAAGTTGCGTGAAGCCTGCGCGACGTTTCCGGGAAGCTGTATGAAGAAGGGCGGCGCGCGAGGCGCCGCCCTTCTTCCGCGACGCGCCGGAGGAACGCGTTCGCTTGTTGTCCGGTGCTTTCCCGGTCTCCGGGGCGCGTTCAGCGGTCCACGATGATGATCGGATCGAGACCCAGCTCGCCGACCGTGATGCTGCACTTGTAGACGCCCGGCTCGGAGGCCTCCGGGTCGTCCTTGCCCGGTTCCTCCAGGGTGCCGGTGAACGTGAAACGGCCGTCGGAGCCGGGCTTCTCCACGCGAACCACGTTGGGCGGATGAGTGGGCTCCTCACGGAACGGCCAGCCCGGCGAGGGGAGTCGCGGGCCCGTACGCCCGGCGACCGGGACCCGGAACGTCTGCAGCGTGAAGGGAGCGCTGCTCACCCACGTGATCGGCTTGCCCGGCCTCAGCCGTACGTTTCCGCCGCTCGGGGTGCAGACGACGGTCCCGTCGTCCACTCGGATATTGATCGTTGGCATCGTCACGTCCTCCCTTGGTGTGCCGGGCCGCTCCGGACTTCCGCCCGGGCGGGCTCAGGGACTCTGCGATGCGAGCGTCAGCTCGCGAAAGCGCCGGTCGTCGCGCAGCGACGCGAACTCGGGCTCGGCAGCGAGAAGGTGTCGGGGATAGCCGAGCTCGAGCGCCTGACGCAGATCCTCGACTGCGGCGGACCTGTCGCCTGCGGCGAGTGCGACGAGCGCGAAGTAGTAGTGCGCCCAGAACACGGTGCTCCCGCGCGAGCGCGCGCGTTTCACGTACTGCTGCGCGCGCCCGAGGTCGCCGATGCGGGCGTAGTAGTACCCGAGCTGGGCCCAGGTGACCGCGTCCTCGTCGTTCACCGCGAGATCCCTCTCCGCGAGCAGAATGGCGCGCCGGTAGTGACGCGCGGCCTCGTCGCGCCGGGCAGGGTCGCGGTACAGCGCGTCGGCGAGGTTGCCCCAGACACGGTGGTCCTCGCCGGCGATCTCGGTTGCCCGCGTGAACATCCGCTCCGCGTCGTCGAGGCGTCCCATGAAGTAATAGACGGTGCCGGCGTTCGAGTAGGCGCTGCGCGTCGGTTCGAGCTCGAGCGAGCGCTCGAAGGCCTGCGCGGCGCCCGAGAAGTCCCCGGTCAGCAGCAGGGCGGCGCCGAGATTGTTGAAGGCGAGCGCGCTCGCCGGCACCAGCTCCGTGACACGTCGATACGGCACCACCGCCTCCGCGACGCGCCCCTGATGGAGGAGAAAGTTGCCGAGCGCCGTGTGCGCGTCCCAGTACCCCGGCTGTGCGTCGATCGCAGCGCGGTACGCGCGCTCGGCTTCGTCGTACCGGCGGAGCGCCTCCAGCGCCCGCGCATAGCCGATGAAGGCGTCGGCGCTGTCGGGGTGTGCTCCGATCGCGCGGCTGAAGATGTCGAGCGCCCGTTCGCTGCGCCCGCTGATCAGATAGAGATTGGCGAGTGCGGTCTGCACTTCCTCGTGCGCGGGATCCTGGGAGAGTGCCTGTCCGCAGGCCGACTCGGCCTGTGCGGCGGCGGCCGCGGCCCGCGTTCGCTCGTACCGGGTGACGTAAGTCCTGCACAGCCCCGCGTTGGCGCGTGCGAAGTGAGGATCGGCGCTCAGCGCCTGGAGGAAGGCCTGCTCGGCTTCGTCGAGCGCCGACTCGCGCGGCTGCCGGAGCCGTGCAAGGCCGGCGAGATACAGATCGTAGGCAGCGAGATCGACCGGCTGTCGTGACTGCTCCAGGCGCCGCGCGGCATCGGGCGTCAGCACGAGCTGCAGGGCCTCGACGATGGAGTGCGCGAGCTCGTCCTGCACGGCGAGCACGTCGCGCCAGCGGCGATCGTAACTCTGCGACCACAGCTCGAAGCCCGTGCGCGCGTCGATGAGCTGCGCCGTCACGCGGAGTCGATCGCCTTCGCGCCGGATGCTGCCTTCGACCACGTGCTCGACGCCGAGCTTCTGACCGATCGTGCGCACGTCGGTGCCGCGGTCCTTGAATGCGAACGCCGACGTGCGCGATGCGACGCGCAGCCCGGGAATGCGTGCAAGCCGGCTCGAGAGCTCCTCCGCGAGCCCGTCACCCAGATACTCGTACTTCCGGTCGGGACTGAGACCGATGAGCGGCAGCACGGCTACCGACTTCGGTTCGCGCACGACCACGCTGGTCGATGCGACCGGCGCATTGCTCGCCGTGAGGAAGCGGTGACCGAGTATGAAGGCGAGGGCGGCGGCGACGGGCACGAGCACGAACAGCCACGAACGGAGCATGTTCGCCCGGCCCGAGGGCGCCGCGGCGGGAGCTGCAGGGTGCGCGTCGGGAGATTGCGCGAACGGCGTGCCGACGATTGCGGCCGGCTGCTCGAGAGGTTTCTGCGCAGCAACGGCGTTCCCATGCAGGGGCACGACGGTCGCCGGCTCCGGCGTCTTCGGGACTTCGGGGGCAGGAGCCGCGACACATGGCTTGTCTGCTGCACGAAGGGGCCGTTCGATCTCGATGACCGGCGCCTTCAGTCGGTAGCCGCGGCCGCGCACGCCGACGATGTAGCGGGGCGCCTGCGGATCGTCGCCCAGCGCCTGACGCACGAGCTTCACGCGCTGGCTGACCGTTTCGCTGTTGATGACGAGGCCGGGCCACACACGCTGCATCAGCTCGTCGTGTGTGAGCAGGTTCGGCGCCGCGCGCACGAGCGCGAGGAGCAGGTCGAACGAAAGGCCGGGAAGCTGCAGCTCGGTGTCGCCGCGAAAGACGCGCCGCTGCCCTGCATCGACGATCAGGTCGTCGACACGATAGATCTCAGCGTCCGCTGCTGCAGCGCGTTCCATATGCGGCGCTCGTCGTCGTTTCCGGCGCCGCGCCCAGGGGTTCCCTTTGTAGTGCCGGCCATCATACGCGCGGCCGGGGTCCCGAGGGAGTCCCTCTCCGGCTGACCCGGGCACGATTCCTGCCGCCTTACGCGCGATGAACAGCGCGGCTCAAGTCTCTCACGGCTTCTTCGTTCTGCTGACCGTCATCCTGGTCGTGGTGGTCCTGCGCGCTGCGGAAGAAGTGTTCATTCCGCTGGCGCTCGCGCTGCTCCTCACCTTCCTGCTCGCACCGGTCGTGCACCGGCTGCAGAGCTGGGGCATCAATCGCATCGTCGCGGTCGCACTGACGGTGGCGATCGCGTTCAGCGTCATCGGCGGCCTCGCGTTCGTCGTATTCGATCAGTTCACGCAACTCGTCGAGGAGCTGCCGCGCTACCGGATGCAGCTTCGCGCGAATCTTGCCGATCTGCGCTCCGCCTTCGGCGGCAACGTCGGCGATACACGGAAGGCGGTCGAGCAGATCACCGAGGAGATCAAGCGTGCGGCGCCGAGCGCACCGACATCAGATGTTCCGCGCGTACAGATCGTCGAGCCTGAGATGAATCCTGCGGAGGCGCTGTGGGCGCTTCTCGGTCCGCTGGTCGCACCGCTCGGCACCGCGGCCCTGGTCGTCGTGTTCGTCGTCTTCATGCTGCTGCGGCTCGCCGATCTCCGCGAGCGCTTCATCCGGCTGCTCGGCCCGCGCAACCTGCACGCGACGACCGAAGCGCTGAGCGATGCGGCTTCGCGTGTGAGCCGCTTCCTGGTCATGCAGACGATGATCAACGGAGGGCAGGGGATCGCGGTGGCGATCGGTCTCACGCTGATCGGCGTTCCCAACGCGGTGCTGTGGGGCGCGATGACGCTGGTGCTGCGCTTCATCCCGTACGTCGGTCCCTGGCTGGCGGCGGCGATGCCGATCGCACTTTCCTTCGCCGTGTTCGACGACTGGACGTATCCGCTGATGACGGCCGCGATGTTCGTGGTGTTCGAGCTCATCAGCAACACGGTGCTCGAGCCCTGGCTCTATGGCAGCGGCACCGGAGTGTCGAGTCTCGCGCTGCTCGTCGCGGCAGCGTTCTGGACGTGGCTCTGGGGCGCGGTGGGACTGTTTCTCGCCGTGCCGCTCACCGTGTGTCTCGTCGTGCTCGGCAAGTACATCCCTCAGCTCGAGTTCCTGCACGTGATTCTCGGCGACCAGCCGGCGCTCGAGCCGCATCAGCGGCTCTACGAGCGGCTGCTGGTCGGCAACCGCGACGAGGCGGACGATCTCATCGAGCAGTACCTCGGCGAGCACTCGCTGATCGAAGTGTGCGACCAGGTGATCGTGCCGGCGATTCAGCTCGCGGAAGAGGCGTTCGAGCAGGACATGATTGAGCCTGCGCGCCGGCAGGAGATCCTCGAGCGGATGGACGACTGGGCGGAGGACTTCGCCGAGACGCAGAGCGCCGCCGAGCCCGGAAAGGAAGAGGAGAAGGAAGAGGAGGGTGAGCCTACCGCCTTCGCCGGCCGGCGCGTGCTGTGCATTCCGGCCTCCGACCATGCCGACGAAGTGTGTGCGCGGCTCCTCGCGGCGCTGCTCGTTCAGCGTGGCGTGGATGCCCGCGCCGCGACGGTGGCCGGGCAGCGCGGGGGGCTTTCCGACCTCGTGGACGGCGTGAAGCCGGACGTCATCGTCGTCTCCGCGATGCCGCCGAACGCGGTGGCCCGTGCGCGTCACCTCTGCCGGCGCATACGGACGCGCTTCCCGCGCCTCCCCATCGTCGTCGGGCTGTGGAACGCGCACGGGACGCTCGCCGGCAGCCGCGAACGGCTCGAGCCCGCGGGCGCAACGCGCGTCGTGGCGCAGTTCGGCGAATGCATCGACACGATCGAGACCCTGCCCGCGGCCTTGCCCTCGGCGGAGCCGGCGCGCGCATGAGGCGCACGCGCGCTTCGCCCGTAAAGTGACTGGATTCAAAGGCTTCGGCTTGCCTGCCGGGCGTCTCTTCCTGTAGAGTGCAGCGCCCCACAGGGGCTTTGGCCAACAGGCGCGTAGCTCAGTGGTAGAGCACTACCTTGACATGGTAGTGGTCGGTGGTTCGATCCCACTCGCGCCTACCAGAATCAGGAGGGCGCTCTCAAGTACCATGAGAGCGCCCTTTTTTCGCGCACCTTGTAGAAGTCGTCGATCATGCCTGTCGTGACATTGCCGGATGGCAGTCAGCGCCACTTCGACCGCCCGGTGACGGTGGACGAAGTCGCGGCGAGCATCGGCCCGGGGCTGCGCAAGGCCGCGCTCGCCGGCCGCGTGGACGGGAAGCTCGTCGACACCTCCTACGTCATCAGCCGCGACGCGAACGTCGCCATCGTGACCGACAAGGACCCGGAGGGTCTGGAGATCATCCGGCACTCCACGGCGCACCTGCTCGCGCATGCGGTGAAGGAGCTGTTCCCCGACGCGCAGGTGACGATCGGCCCGGTGATCGAGGACGGCTTCTACTACGACTTCTCCTACAAGCGGCCCTTCACGCCCGAGGACCTCGCGGCCATCGAGGCGAAGATGCAGGAGCTCGCGAAGGCGGATCTGCGCGTCGAGCGCCGCGTGATGCCGCGCGACGAGGCGGTGAAGTTCTTCAAGAGCCTCGGCGAGCACTACAAGGCCGAGATCATCGCGGGCATCCCGGAAGGCGAGGAGATCAGCCTCTACGGGCAGGGCAACTGGGTCGACCTCTGCCGCGGTCCGCACGTGCCGTCCACGGGGAAGCTCAAGGTGTTCAAGCTCACCAAGCTCGCCGGCGCGTACTGGCGCGGAGATTCGCGCAACGAGATGCTGCAGCGGATCTACGGCACGGCCTGGGCCGACAAGAAGCAGCTCGACGACTACCTCAAGCGGCTCGAGGAGGCGGAGAAGCGCGACCACCGCCGCATCGGCCGCGAGCTCGACCTCTTCCACATGCAGGAGGAGGCACCCGGCGCGGTGTTCTGGCACCCGAAGGGCTGGACCGTCTTCCAGACCCTGATCGGCTACATGCGCGACCGGCTGCGTCAGACCGGCTACCAGGAGGTCAACGCGCCGGAGCTCATGGACGCGAGCCTCTGGGAGCAGTCCGGGCACCTCGAGAAGTTCGGGGAGAACATGTTCCTCACGCGGACGCCGGACGAGCGCGTCTACGCGATCAAGCCCATGAACTGCCCGGGCCACGTGCAGATCTTCAAGCAGGGGCTGCGCAGCTACCGGGACCTGCCGCTGCGCTTCGCCGAGTTCGGCAAGTGCCACCGGTATGAGCCCTCGGGGGCGCTGCACGGACTCATGCGCGTGCGCGCGTTCACCCAGGACGACGCGCACATCTTCCTCACCGAGGATCAGATCACCGAAGAGACCATCGCCGTCACCCGGTTGCTGCTCGACACGTACAAGGACTTCGGCTTCGACGATGTCATCGTGAAGTTCGCCGACCGGCCGGAGAAGCGCGTGGGCTCGGACGAGGTGTGGGATCGCGCCGAAGCGGCCCTCAAGGAGGCCGCCCGCGCGGCCGGCATCGAGTACACGTACAATCCGGGCGAGGGCGCCTTCTACGGCCCGAAGCTCGAGTTCGTCCTGCGCGACGCCATCGGCCGCGACTGGCAGTGCGGGACGCTGCAGGTCGACTTCAACCTGCCCGGGCGGCTCGGGGCGTACTACATCGACGAGCACAGCCAGAAGCGCACGCCGGTGATGCTGCACCGGGCGATCTTCGGCTCGCTCGAGCGCTTCTTCGCGATCCTGCTCGAGCACCACGCGGGGAAGCTCCCCGCCTGGCTCGCGCCGGTCCAGGCTGTCGTTCTGACGATCACCGACCGGCAGAACGACTATGCCCGGAACGTGACGGAAACCTTGAAAAATCAGGGATTTCGGGTCGAGTGTGACTTGCGGAACGAAAAGGTCGGCTTTAAGATCCGCGAGCACACGCTGCAGCGTGTACCTTACTTACTGGTCGTGGGCGACAAGGAAGTGGCCGCGAATCTGCTGTCAGTGCGCACGCGCGGCGGCAAGGACCTCGGCGCCATGTCGGTCGAGACGTTCAGGGAGCGTCTGGCCGTCGAAGTCGAGAGCCGCGGGCGCAGAACTCTGGAGGATTGACGTATAGCCATCGCAACAACGAAGCGCGTCCGGCGTAACGAGGAGATCACCGCTCCGCAACTGAGAGTGATCGGACCGGACGGAGCGCAAGCCGGAATCATGAGCCGGCAAGAGGCGCTGCAGATGGCGTACGCCGCCGAGCTGGACCTCGTCGAGGTGTCGCCGACCGCGGATCCCCCGGTCGCGCGCATCATGGACTACGGCAAATTCCTGTTCGAGCAGAACAAGAAGGCCCACTCGGCGAAGCGCAAGCAGAAGCAGATCCAGGTCAAGGAAGTCAAGTTTCGCCCCGGTACGGAAGAGGCGGATTACCAGGTCAAGCTGCGTAACCTCATTCGCTTCCTGTCCGAAGGCGACAAGGCCAAGGTCACCTTACGGTTCCGCGGCCGCGAGATGGCGCATCAGGAGATCGGCCGGCGCCTGCTCGACCGGGTGGCGCACGATCTCGCCGAGTACGGCGTGGTCGAGCAGAACCCGCAGCTCGAGGGCCGGCAGATGGTCATGATGTTCGCGCCAAAGAAGAAGTAACGGGCGTAAGTCCCCGTCACTCAACAAAAAGTGCCCGGCGGTGAGGCGTGAGCCTGCTGCCGGAACGCCGCCAGCGGGCCGGCAATGGCCATTGCGAAGCGGCTATAGAAGCAAGGAGTCGAAAATGCCCAAGTTGAAGACCAACCGGGGCGCGGCCAAGCGTTTCCGCAAGACGGCGAAGGGCTTCAAGCGCTATTCGTCGGGCCGCCGCCACAATCTCGGCCACAAGGACCGCAAGCGCAAGCGTCAGCTTCGCTCCGGCGGCTCGAGCCTCGTGCACAAGAGCGACGCAGGTCGTCTCGTTCAGCTGCTGCCCTACCACAAGTAATGCACGGGTACGGACCGTCCGCGGTCCGGACCGCACGAGGAGAGTTTCATGGCACGAGTCAAGCGTGGTGTGACGGCGGGCCGCCGTCACAAGAAGGTCCTGAAGAAGGCGAAGGGTTACTACGGCGCCCGCAGCCGGGTGTTCCGCGTCGCCAAGCAGGCGGTCATCAAGGCCGGCCAGTACGCGTACCGCGACCGCCGGCGCAAGAAGCGCGAGTTCCGGGCGCTCTGGATCGCGCGCATCAACGCGGCTGCGCGCGCTCACGGCCTGTCCTACAGCCGGATGATCAACGGTCTCACCAAGGCCGGTCTCGAGATCGACCGCAAGGTCCTCGCCGATCTCGCCGTGCGCGACGCGGCTGCGTTCGGCGCCATCGCGCAGAAGGCGAAGGCGGCTCTCGGAGCCGCCTGAGCGGGCCGGACGGCACTCGATCAGGCATGACGGGCGGTGCACCGCCCGTCATGCATCACCGGTGCTCAGCGACTCCATGCAGTCCCTCATCGAGCAGGCTCTGGCCGAAGTCGGCGCGAGCGGCGATCTCGCCGCGCTCGACGACGTGCGCGTCCGCTGGCTCGGGAAGAAGGGCATTCTCACCGAGCAACTGAAGTCGCTCGGTTCACTGCCCGCGAGCGAGCGGCCTGCCGCCGGTCAGCGCATCAACGAAGCGAAGACGCGCGTGCAGGAGGCGATCGAAGCGCGGCGTCGCGAGCTCGAACGCGCGGCCGTCGAGCGCGAGCTCGCAGCGGGGCGCATCGACGTCACGCTGCCCGGCCGCGGCGAGGAGCGCGGCGGACTGCATCCGGTGACCAAGGCGCGGCTGCGCATCGAGACGATCTTCCGCCGCGCGGGTTTCGACGTCGCGACCGGACCCGAGGTCGAGGACGACTTCCACAACTTCGAGGCGCTCAACATCCCCGCGAACCATCCGGCGCGGGCGATGCACGACACGTTCTACTTCGGCGACGGGCGCCTGCTGCGCACTCACACGTCGCCCGTGCAGATCCGCGCGATGCGCGAGCACGGAGCGCCGCTCGCGATCATCGCGCCGGGGCGCGTCTATCGCTGCGACTACGACATGACGCACTCGCCGATGTTTCACCAGGTCGAGGGCCTGGTGGTCGGAGAGAACGTCAGCTTCGCGAACATGAAGGCCTGCCTGCACGGATTCCTGCAGGCGTTCTTCGAGCGCGATCTCGCCATGCGTCTGCGGCCGTCGTATTTCCCGTTCACCGAGCCGTCGGCCGAGGTGGACATGTCGTGCGTGTTCTGCGGCGGCAGCGGCTGCCGCACGTGCAAGCAGACCGGCTGGCTCGAGATCGCGGGCTGCGGCATGGTGCATCCGAACGTGCTGCGCGCGGCGGGAATCGATGCCGAGCGCTTCACCGGCTACGCGTTCGGCATGGGCATCGATCGCCTCGCCATGCTGCGCTACGACGTGAACGACCTGCGCCTCTTCTTCGACAACGATCTGCGCTTCCTGCGGCAGTTCAGAGCGTTCTAGAGCCATGAGAGTCTCCTTCGCCTGGCTGCGTGAATGGGTCGACGTGCCGTGGGAGGCGCGCGAGCTCGGCTCGCGTCTCACGATGGCGGGCTTCGAGCTCGAGGCGATCGAAGCCGCGGCGCCGGAATTCTCGGGTGTCGTGGTCGCGGAGATCCTCGAGGCCACGCGTCATCCGCAGGCCGACAGACTTCAGGTGTGCCGCGTATCGACGGGGCAGGGTGAGCCCCTGCAGATCGTCTGCGGCGCGAGCAATGCGCGCACCGGGCTCAAATCGGCACTGGCCGTGGTCGGCGCGGAGCTGCCCGGCGGGATCAAGATCAAGGCGGCGAAACTCCGCGGGGTCGAGTCCTTCGGCATGCTGGCATCCGCGAAGGAGCTCGGCCTCGCGGAGACTTCTTCGGGCATTCTCGAGCTGCCCGCGGATGCGCCGGTCGGCGCTCCGCTGCGCGAATACCTCCAGCTCGACGACACGGTGCTCGAGCTCAGCATCACGCCGAACCGCGGTGATGCGATGTCAGTGCTGGGTATCGCGCGTGAAGTCGCCGCGCTCGCCGGTCGTCCGCTTACCGGGCCGAAGCTCGCGCCCGTCGCCGCGCGAATCGATGACACGTTCCCCGTTCGGCTCGACGCGCCGGTCGCGTGCCCGCGCTTCGCGGGACGCGTCATCCGCGGTGTGAACAACCGCGCGGAGACGCCGGTCTGGATGCGCGAGCGTCTGCGCCGTGCGGGCATTCGCTCGATCAGTCCCGTCGTCGACGTCACCAACTACATCGTGCTCGAGCTCGGTCAGCCGATGCACGCGTACGACCTGACGAAGCTCCACGAAGGCATCCACGTGCGCATGGCGCGCACCGGTGAGCCCGTGGCGCTGCTCGACGGGCGTACGGTTGAGCTGCAGGACGACGTGCTCGTGATCGCCGATGCGCAGGGCCCGGTGGGACTCGCGGGCATCATGGGCGGTGAGCGCACGGCGGTGAGCGAGGACACGCGCGACGTGTTCCTCGAAGTCGCCTGGTTCTCGCCCGATGCGCTCGCCGGCCGTGCGCGGCGCTTCGGACTTCAGACCGACGCCAGCCAGCGCTTCGAGCGCGGTGTCGATCCCACGCAGCAGGAGCGCGCCATCGAGCGCGCGACGGCACTGATCCTCGAGATCTGCGGCGGCGTCCCCGGTCCCGTGGTGCTCACGCGCGAAGCGGCGCACGAGCCGCGCCGTTCGAGCGTGCCGCTGCGCCGCAAGCAGCTCGCACGACTCCTCGGCATCGGCATCGAGGACGCGCGCGTCGAATCCACGCTCACCTCGCTCGGCATGAACGTCGAGCGCACGGAGGAGGGCTGGCAGGTGACGCCGCCCGCGCACCGGTTCGACGTCGGCATCGAGGCCGACCTCATCGAGGAAGTCGCGCGCATCGTCGGTTTCGATGCGATTCCGGAAGTGGACGCGCTCGTTCCTCAGCGGCTGCGCGACGCGTCGGAAACGCGTCCCGCCGAGTACGTCGTGCTCGACGCGCTCGCGATGCGCGGCTACCAGGAAGTGGTCACCTTCGCCTTCGTCGATCCGGCGCTGCAGTCGAAGCTCTTCCCGCAGACCGATGCGCTGCCGCTCGCGAACCCGATCGCGAGCGATCTCGCCGTCATGCGGGTATCGCTCTGGCCGGGATTGCTGCGCGCGGCGCTCGAAAACCAGCGGCGCCAGCAGGATCGCGTGCGGCTCTTCGAGCACGGCACGCGCTTCGTGACAGAGGAAGGGAAGCTGAGGGAAATCGATTCGATCGCCGGCATCGCGCTCGGACCGCGTCTCCCCGAGCAGTGGGGCGCGAAGCGCGAGTCCGTCGACTTCTTCGACGTCAAGGCGGACGTCGAAGCGCTCGCCGCGGCGACGGGCGCGCTCGATTCCTTTGCGTGGGAGCCGGCGACGCTGCCGTGCCTGCACCCTGGAAGAAGCGCGCGCATCGTGCGCAACGGGCATCCCGTGGGTTGGATCGGCGAGCTGCATCCCGCACTCGCCCGCGAGCTCGAATTCACGCAGCCGCCCATCCTGTTCGAGCTCGACTACGACGCGGCCTTGACCGTTCAGGTGCCGTCTTTCAAGACCATTTCCCGCTTTCCGCAGGTGCGCCGGGACATTGCCGTAGTCGTCGACGAGTCGGTGTCTTTAAGCGCTCTGCGCGAACGTGTAACCTTGACGGCCTCGAGCCTTCTGCGTGATCTCCGCGTTTTCGACGTGTACCGGGGACCCGGTGTAGAAACTGGTCGAAAAAGTGTCGCTTTAGGCTTGATTTTTCAGGATATTTCTCGCACCCTTACAGACGAAGATGCCGACCGGGTAGTGGCATCGATCGTCGCGGATTTGCGCACGAGCTTGGACGCAAGATTACGAGAATAAGTCACATGGCTCTCACCAAGGCCGAAATGGCGGAAGCTCTCTTCAATCAGCTCGGTCTCAACAAGCGTGAGGCTCGCGAGCTGGTGGATCTGTTCTTCGAGGAGGTGCGTACGGCCCTGGCGAACGGAGAGCAGGTCAAGTTGTCCGGATTCGGCAATTTCGATCTGCGCGACAAGAATCAGCGGCCCGGGCGCAATCCCAAGACGGGCGAGGAGATCCCGATCAGCGCGCGTCGCGTGGTGACCTTCCGTCCGGGGCAGAAGCTCAAGGCTCGGGTCGAAGCCTATGTTGGAACCAAAGAATAACGACGAGCTGCCGCCGATTCCCGGCAAGCGCTACTTCACCATCGGTGAAGTGAGCGAGCTGTGCAACGTCAAGCCGCACGTGCTGCGGTACTGGGAGCAGGAGTTCCCGCAGCTCAAGCCGGTCAAGCGGCGCGGCAACCGTCGTTATTACCAGCGGCAGGACGTCATCATCATCCGCCAGATCCGGAGTCTCCTGTACGACCAGGGCTTCACCATCGGCGGAGCGCGCAACAAGCTGCAGGGGGAGGAAGCCCGCAGCGATCTCACGCAGAGCCAGCAGATCATCCGTCAGGTGCGGCTCGAGCTCGAGGAGATCCTGCGGATCCTGCGGCGGTAGCATCCTGCGCAGGTGGGGCAGAGGGCGTGTTCCTTCTGTCGGCACCTGCGAGGTCATGGCCCGGTGAACGGGCGAGCGGTGGTATCATCCCCGCACGTGCGAGCCTTCCCCACTCGCACGGCCATTCAGAAAAAGTCGGAGCGTGGCGCAGCCTGGTAGCGCACTTGCATGGGGTGCAAGGGGTCCCGAGTTCAAATCTCGGCGCTCCGACCAATACTTAGCTCACTCCTGATTGCCGGTTGTGGCCAAGTGTGTGGCCAACTTGCCCGGCAGCCCTCCCGATGCGCAAGCG
>Ga0207864_1000337_pt1 | contig 69961 bp, 73 predicted proteins | sample HigsolmetaAR202D_FD_184834 | JGI IMG/M metagenome (GOLD analysis project Ga0207864, IMG submission 184834) | Ionic liquid and high solid enriched microbial communities from the Joint BioEnergy Institute, USA - AR20-2-D (SPAdes) (version 2) ...
ACGCCTGCCGACGCCGGCACGCGGCGCTGTCGCGCTCGAGAAGGTGACCTTCCATTATCCAACGCGCCCCGAACGCGCGGCCCTGCGCGATGTCACGTTCACCGTCGCACCGGGCGAGACGGTGGCACTCGTCGGGCCGTCGGGGGCGGGAAAGACGACCGTTTTCCAGCTTCTTCTCCGGTTCTATGACCCGGAGCACGGGCGCGTCCTGATGGACGGCGTCGACATCGCGCGCGCCGATCCCGCCGAGGTGCGCGCGCGCATCGGCCTCGTGCCGCAGGATCCCGTGATCTTCGCGACCGACGTCGCGACCAACATCCGCTACGGCCGGCCGGACGCTTCCGATGCCGAGGTCCGTGCCGCCGCCGAGGCGGCGCAGGCGCTGGAATTCATCGAACGGCTGCCGCAAGGGTTCGCGACCAATCTGGGCGAACGCGGCGTACGCCTGTCGGGCGGTCAGCGGCAGCGCATCGCCATCGCGCGCGCGCTGCTTCGCGATCCTGCATTGCTGCTGCTCGACGAGGCGACGAGCGCGCTCGATGCCGAGAGCGAACGCCTCGTGCAGCAGGCCCTGGAACGGCTGATGGCGACGCGGACCGTCATCGTCATCGCGCACCGGCTGGCGACGGTGAAGCGCGCCGACCGCATTCTGGTGCTGGACGAAGGGCGGCTGGTTGCCTCAGGCACGCACGACCAGCTCGTGGCACAGGGCGGATTGTATGCCCGCCTCGCCGCACTTCAGTTCATGACCGACGACCAGCGCGCAACGGACGGCCGCGCCGCCGCGGCCGGAGACGGTCGGAGCTGAGCCGACGCCGTAATCCGCGACGGCCGAACCTGCTGCTTGATCATGTGCGTGCGACGTGACGCATCGCGCGATCACGTCGGCAGACGGAAATGCGTCCTGAGCGCGTCGACCATCGATTCGCCCATGGCGGCGCGGGTCTCGTGCGTCGCGCTGCCGATGTGCGGCAGGAGCATGACGCGCTCGTCATCGAGAAGTTCGGCGGGTACGTGGGGCTCGTTCTCGAAGACGTCGAGCCCGGCGCCGGCAATGGCGCCCCGCTTCAGCGCATCGACGAGCGCGGCTTCGTCGACGACCGTTCCCCGGGAGATGTTGACGAGCCAACCGGTGGGACCGAGGGCTTCCAGGATCCGGGCATCGACCAGATGCCGCGTCGCAGCACCGCCGGGGCAGCAGACGACGAGCGCACGGCTCCACCGCGCCAGGTCGACGAGGTCGGCGAAGAACGGGTAGGAAACCTCGGCCTTGCGCCGCGGTCCGTAATACGCGACCGCGGCGCCCATGACGTCGAGGCGCCGGGCCAGCGCCTTGCCGATGTGCCCCAGGCCGATGATGCCGACCTTGAGCCCGCGCAACGTATGCCCGAGCGCGAATGCGCCCTGCTGCCACGCGCCCGACCGCACGAAGCGGTCGGCGGCGCCGATGCCTCGGGTGACACCGAGGAGGAGCGCCAGCGCGATGTCAGCGACGTCTTCGGCGAGAACCGCGGACGTATTCGTCACCCTCACGTTCCGTCGTGCCGCGGCGTCGAGATCGATTCCGTCGAGGCCGGCGCTGTAGCAGGCGATGATCTCGAGCGCCGGCAGGCTGTCGATGAGCTTCGCATCGACGGGGCCCTTCCCGGTCGTCGCGATGCCGCGAATGCGCGGGCCGTGGGCTTCGAGCAGTGCGTTGCGTTCGTCTTCGTTCTTCGGCAGCTCGTGAACTGTGAAATGCCGGCGCAGGAGCCGGCATGTCTCCTCGGGCAGCACGGTGGCTTGCAGCACCTCGATAGCGGCAGCGCTATTCATGACCTAACCTGTAGGACCGAGTCTGGTGTCGAATGCATCACGGACGGCGTCGCCGACGAAGTTGAAGGCAAGCACCGTGAGAAAGATCGCGAGACCAGGGAAGAAGCTCATCCACCACGCCTGCCAGTACTCCATGCCGGTCGCGACCATGTAACCCCAGCTCGGCGTCGGCGGACGGACGCCGAGCCCGAGAAAGCTCAGGGCCGATTCGGTGATCAGCGCCTGCGAGCCGCTGAGCGAGGCGTAGACGATGACGTTTCCCGTCACGTTCGGCCACAGATGCTTCGCGATGATGCGCCAGTGGCTGGCGCCGAGGACGCGCGCGGCCTTCACGAAGTCGATCTTCTTGAGGGTAAGCACCTCGCTGCGGACGAGCCGCGCGAAGCCGGGCGTCTTGGTGATCGCGATCGCGATCATCGCGTTCATCAGGTCTGGGCCGAGAACGGCGATGATGGACAGGGCGAGCACCAGCAGGGGAAAGGCGAGAAGCGCATCCATGATGCGCATGATCATGCTGTCCAGCCAACCGCCGACATAGCCGGAAACGAGACCGATCAACGAACCGGCGACGATCGCGAGGCCGATCGCAAGCCCGACGATCTGGAGGGACACGCGTGAGCCCCAGATTACCCGGCTGAGTATGTCGCGCCCGATCTCGTCGGTTCCGAACCAGTTTTCGGCCGACGGCGGCTCGAGGAAGCCGACGGGGAGCATGTCCTCCGGCGAGTAGGGGGCGATCCACGGTGCGAGCACGGCGAGGAGCACCACCACCGCAATGACGCCAAGGCCGAACATCCCGAGCTTGTGGCGCACGAAACGGCGGGCGAACTGGCGCCAGGGGGATCGCGACGAACGCGGTGCGACGAGGGTGGTCGCGCCGGCGGTCTCGGCATGGGCGTTCATGGGCTGCTCGCGACTCCTCAGAACTCGATGCGCGGATCCAGAAGCGTGTAGAGCAGATCGGTCAGCAGACTCACGACCAGCACGCTCAGCACGACGAACAGGATGGCGCCCTGCACGACCGGAAAGTCGCGGCTGAAGATGCCCTCGACCATCATCCGGCCGAGCCCGGGCAACGCGAATACCGTCTCGGTGACGACGGCCCCGCCGAGGAGCGCGCCGATCTGCAGGCCGATGACGGTCACGACCGGAATGAGCGCGTTGCGTAGCGCGTGCTTCATCACGACGACGCGCTCGTGCACGCCCTTGGCCCGTGCCGTGCGGATGTAATCCTGCGACAGGACCTGGAGCATCGCGGCCCTGGTCTGACGCATAATGAGCGCGGCAAAGGCGACGCCGATCGTGACCGAAGGCAGGATCATGAGCTTCAGGTTCTCGATCGGGTCGTCCGCGAACGGGACGTATCCGGAGGGCGGCAGCCAGCCGAGCTGCAGCGCGAAGACCATGACGAGGAGAATGCCCATCCAGAAATAGGGCACCGCGACGCCGGCCATGGCGATCAGGCTGACGACGACGTCGAGCCAGGAATTGCGCCATCGCGCCGCGACGATGCCGGCCGGCACGCCGATCGCCATGGCCAGCAGAATGGACAGCAGGGCGAGTTCGAGGGTGACCGGCACGCGCGTCACCAGCATGTCGATCACCGGTTCGCGGCTGCGCAGAGAGCGGCCGAGGTCGCCGGAGAAGGCGCGCGCGACCCAGTTGACGTACTGCACCGGGATCGGATCGTTGAGACCGTATTCGATCCGCGCGCGCTCGCGCTGTTCCGGGGTCGCCTGTTCGCCGAGGATCGTGACCGTCGGATCGCCTGGCAGCAGATGCGTCGTGGCGAACACGATGACGGTCACGAAGAACATGACCGGCACCATCTGCGCCATGCGGCGTATGAGGAAACGTCCCATCGGATACGTGCTTACAGCCGGGCGAGGCGGCTCTTGTCGCCGCTGATCGCCATGACGACGGGTTTGGTGGCGTCGAAGTGGTGGCGCATGGCGGCGCGCGCGGCCGCCGGATCCCGGGCGAGGACCGCATCCAGGACGGCCTTGTGCCGCGCCAGCGTCGCCGGCGTGCTGCGCAGATCGGTCTGCACGCCGAGGAGGCGCATGGTATAGCGCATCACGTCGCGAAGGCCGGTGATCGCGTGCAGCATGATCACGTTCCCGGCGTTGCGTGCGAGTGCCATGTGAAAGGCGAAATCCGCCTCGAGCCAGGGCTCGATCGAATCGACGTTCGCTTCCATGCGCCGGTACGCGCTTTCCAGCTCGCGAAGCCCTTCGAGCGTGGCGCGCTCGGCGGCGAGCTCAGCGATCTCGGTCTCGATCGCGCGGCGCAGCTCGAGCGCATCACGCAGGCCCGTGTCGCTGGAGCGGACCGCAAGCTTGAAAAAGCCTTCCAGCGGCGCCGCGCTGAGCGGGCGGATCGTCGTCGCCTTGCCCTGCTGGATCTGCACGATGCCGTAGACGGCGAGCTGGTTGAGCGCCTCGCGGACGGTCGACTTGCTGACGTTGAACTGGCGCGCGAGTTCCGCCTCGGCGGGAAGAGAGTCGCCCGGTTTCAGGGCGCCGGTTGCGATGAGCTGGACCAGCCGTTCGGCGACCTGCTCGGACAGGCGTGTGCGGTCTCCAACGCGGACGGCTTGTGCTTCCATCCCTTTGCTCCTCCCAAGTCATTAAACGTATCTGATATATGATATGTCGGTCAATCCCTTGTTATTCAACATTTTACGCGTTAAAGCCCCGTTGACTGTCATAACAGATATCCGATAAGTTAGCCGCAAAGCCATGCGACAACCACAGCGGCTCGTTAACCGCCAGCGGAGGGAACCCATGAAAATCAATCGCAGATGCATACTGGCGTTGGCCGGCTTCGCGGCTGCGCTGCTCAACATGCCGGCGGCCATCGCGGCGGAAACGCCGGTCCGCGGCGGCACCATCGTCGCCTCCATGGATCTGCAGCCGAAGAGCCTCGATCCGATCATGGGCGACGCCCCCAACTCGGACCGCTATGTGCTGCTGCAGATCTTCGAATCGCTGCTGCGGTTCGACGAGCGAGGCAACCTGCAACCGGCGCTCGCCGAAAGCTGGAGCTACTCGGATGACAAGAAGTCCATCCTGTTCAAGCTGCGCCGGGGCGTGACCTTCCACGACGGCACGCCGTTCGATGCCGAGGCGGCCGCCTTCAACCTCCGCCGCGCCATTTCGCCGGAAGTGAATGCGCCGCGCCGCGGCGACCTTGCCGACATCGAGTCCGTCGACGTCGTCGATGCCTACACGCTCCGCGTCAATCTGAAGGACACGTCGGGTGCCGCGCTGGCTTCGCTCGCGGTCGAAGCCGGGATGATATCGTCGCCGACCGCGATCAAGAAGTACGGCCAGGATTACGGCCGCTATCCCGTCGGGACCGGCCCGTTCAAGTTCGTCGAATGGGTTGCCGGTAGTCATGTCGATCTGGAGCGGAACGAAAACTACTGGCGGATCGGCGAGGATGGAAAGCCGCTACCCTATGTCGACAAGGTGCGCCTGCGGTTCATCCCGAACACGGCGGTCAAGCTGGTGGAAGTCCGTTCGGGCAACGTGCACATCGTCGACGGCGTGACGCCGAAGGACTTCGAGGCCGTCGAGAAGGATTCGAACCTGCGTCTCGTCAAGGTGCCGCCGGGCATCGCCCAGTGGGTCGCGCTCAACACGACGTTGCCGCCATTCAACGATCCGAAGCTGCGTCGCGCCCTGAGCGTCTCGATCAACCGCGATCAGATCATGAAGATGGTCACCCGCGGCTACGGCATGGTCATCCCGACGGTCGTGGCGGCGACCGACTGGTCGTATGACGAGAACGTGAAGCCGCATCCCTACGATCCGGCCGAGGCGAAGAAGCTCCTCGCCGAAGCCGGCAAACCGGACGGCTTCAAGGCGACGCTGAGCGTCATCCAGCGCGATCCCGACACCCAGATCGCGCAGATCATGCAACAGCAGCTCAAACAGGTCGGGATCGATCTCGAGATCGAGATTCTGGAGCGTCAAGCCTGGGTTTCGAAGGTCCTGAATGGCAAGACTCACCAAGCCGCGCTCGGGCGGGTGAACGTGCCGCGCGCCGATCCGGATCACGTCTTCGGACTGTTCTTTGGCCGCGATGCTGCCCAGAACTGGTCCGTCATCACGGACGAGGCGCTCTTCCGGGTCGTGGACGAGGCGCGCCGCTCGATCGATCCGGCCGAACGGAAGAAGTACTACACGGAAGCCCAGCAGATTCTGCTCGACAATACCTATTACGCCTTCCTCTTCTTCCGCGAGGCACGGCACGTCGCGCGCAAGGAGGTCAAGAGCCTGACCATCGATGCCGGCGGCGCTTGGCTCCTGGGCTACGCCTGGCTCGAGAAATGAAGCGAGCGCCCGCGGCCGGGAACGGTGATCCCGTTCTTTCCGCGGGCGCTTTTCCGTCCAGGCGGAACGACGCTTTCAACATACAAGGATCGAAAATCATGAACGTGCTGGTGACGCCCGACATCCTCGATATCTGCGAGCGCTACAAACGCCTCTATACCGGCCTCGTGTACGATGTCCTGGATGAAATGGGCCTGCCGAACCAGGCGCTCGCGACCGACATGCGCCCATTGCGGCCGGACATGGTCCTCGCCGGGCCGGCTTTCACGGTCCAGGGCATCAACGATCCGGTGGGCGACCCGGATCTGCGCGAACGCCGGATCAAGATGTTCGGCGAGATGCGTCATCCCTGCGTCGACGTGCGCGACTGCGGTTTCGACACCCGTGTCGCACACTATGGCGAGATGAACGCGGTTCTGGGGCGCGCCAAGGGCGTGGTCGGCGCGGTGATCGACGGCGGGGTTCGCGACTCGCGGCACATCCTGAAGATGGATTTCCCGGTATTCGCCCGCTTTCACTCGCCGGTCGAGGCGGTGAAGCGGTGGAGCTATTACCGCTGGCAGCATCCGATCCAGCTGCGCGGCGCGCTCAGCGCGACGGTGACCGTTAACCCGGGCGACTTCGTCTTCGGTGACATCGACGGCGTCCTCATCATCCCGAAGGAGCACATCGTCGAAGTGCTCCGCAAGGCCGAGGAACACGCTGCGATCGAGGACCGGGCGCGCATCGACTTCGGCACGCCGGGTGCCGACGCCGAGGAGGTCTACAGGCGGTACCGCAAGCTCTGATCTGGCGTCGCCCGGGCCGGCGCGCCGCCCATGGCGGTGGTGCCGCCCGCGAGGCGCCCGGCGAAGGTGAGGCATTCAGGCTCCACGAATGAGGTCGCGCCGTTGACGAAGCCGCAGCGCCTTCTCGAGGTCGATGGCCTTGCGGTCGAGTTCTCGACCGACGAGGGGCCTGTCCGGGCCGTCCACGAGATCTCGTTCCACATCGACCGGGGCGAAACGGTCGCGATCGTGGGCGAGTCCGGCTCCGGCAAGTCGGTCACCAGCCTCGCCATCATGGGCCTTCTCCCGCGACCCGCCGGAAAAGTGGTCGCGGGCTCGATCCGGCTGCAGGGACGGGACGGGCGTTTTCGCGACGTGACGAAACTCGACGAGGCGAGCCTACGGAAGATCAGGGGCAACGAGGTGGCCATGATCTTCCAGGAGCCGATGACCTCTCTCAATCCCGTCTTCTCGGTTGGCGATCAGATCGCGGAGGCGATCATGATCCACCAGGGAAAAAGCCGGCGCAGTGCGCTGAAGGCTGCGGAAGAGATGCTGGACCTCGTCGGCATCCCCGATCCGCGCCGCCGGCTGTCGACCTATCCGCACGAGCTGTCCGGCGGCATGCGCCAGCGCGTCATGATCGCCATGGCCCTGTCGTGCGGCCCGTCGCTTCTCATCGCGGACGAGCCGACGACCGCACTGGACGTGACGATCCAGGCCCAGATTCTCGATCTAATCCGCCGGCTTCAGAAAGAGCTCGGCATGGCGGTGCTGTTCATCACGCACGATCTCGGCGTCGTCGCCGAGATCGCCGATCGCGTGCTGGTGATGTATGCCGGCCGGGTGGTCGAGGAAGCGCAGGTCACGGCGGCGCTCACCGATCCGTTGCATCCCTACACGATGGGCCTTCTGCGCTCGATCCCGCAGCTCGACATGGATGACGGCCCGCGACGCCGCATCAGGCCGATACCCGGCACGATGCCGAACCCGGCAAGCCCGCCGCCGGGCTGCGCCTTCCATCCCCGCTGCAGCTTCTGCGTGCCGGGCCGGTGCGATCTAGTGACCGTACCACCGGTGCTCGAACAGGCCGCAAACGGGCGTCGCGTGCGTTGCGTCCGTTGGGCCGAAATCCGCTCGGAGCCCCGCCATGCGGTCTGCTGACGCAGCGCCCATTCTGGACATCCGCGGCCTGCGCAAGTGGTTCGGCGCCCGCAAGGGCTTTCTCGTCAGGCCGAGGCCCCCGGTTCGCGCCGTCGACGACGTCTCGTTCCTCGTCCACCGCGGCGAGGTGGTCGGGCTCGTCGGCGAGTCCGGCTCCGGCAAGACGACGGTCGGCCACAGCATCGTGCGCCTGCTCGATTCCGATGCCGGCGAGATCCGCTTCGATGGAGTCGATCTCGCCCGCATGTCGGAGGCCGAGCTGAAGCCGTATCGCCGCCGCATCCAGATGGTGTTCCAGGATCCGTTCTCGTCGCTCAATCCGCGGATGACGATCGAACAGATCCTGTCAGAGCCGCTCGAGATCCACAGGCTCTGCACCGATCGGGCGGCCCGGCGCCAGCGCGTCATCGAACTTCTCGAAACCGTCGGACTTTTCGCCTCGCACGCCCGGCGTTATCCGCACGAATTCTCCGGCGGCCAGCGGCAGCGCATCGGCATCGCCCGGGCGCTCGCCGTCGAACCGGAACTGATCGTGGCCGACGAGCCGGTCTCGGCCCTCGACGTCTCCATCCAAGCGCAGGTGATCGAGCTGCTTGAGGATCTGAAGGAGCGGCTCGGCCTGACGCTTCTCCTCATCGCCCACGATCTCGCCGTCATCAAGTACGTCTCGGATCGCGTCGTGGTCATGTATCTCGGCCGCGTGATGGAGATCGGTCCCGTGCGGGAACTCTATCGCGCGCCGCTCCATCCCTATACCGAAGCGCTGCTCTCCGCCGCGCCGGTCATCAATCCGGCCGCCCGGCGCCGGCGCATCGTCCTCAAGGGCGATCTGCCGAGCCCGAGCAATCCGCCTTCCGGTTGCGTCTTCCGCACGCGCTGTCCCTATGCGATCGCCGATTGCGCTGCCGTCGTACCGCCCCTGCGCGAAGTCGCACCCGGCCGGCTGAAGGCCTGCATCAGGGACGACATACCGTGATGGAGGCGCGGCTGATTGGTTTCACCGATCCGTCACCGGCGCGAAGCCTGTCGTGGACGGAACTGCCTCTCTGAACGTCAAGCTTGGGGGAAGACCGTTGAAGATCGTCGATATGCGGGTACGCTGCGTGGCCATCCCGCTCAACTGCCAGCTGCGCCACAACACCGGCGTCCATCCGGGTTATTTCCTGCGCACGATCCTGGAGCTCATCACCGACGAGGGCATCGTCGGCCTCGGCGAGGTCGGCGGCGGGGATCAGCGCGGCGCACTCATGAAGTTGAAGCCGCGGATCATCGGCCTCGACCCGTTCCATCTCGAGGTGATCAAGCTCAAGACCCTGCGCAGCATCTACTATCTCTCGAACGCGCGGCTCTACGCCGCGATCGAGATGGCCTGCCTCGACATTCAGGGCAAGGTTCTGAACCGGCCGGTCAGCGATCTGCTCGGCGGGGCCGTTCGCGACCGCATTCCGATGATCGCCTATCTGTTCTGGCGATACGATCGGCCGGGCGGCGGCGACGACCGCTGCGCCGACGATTTGGCCGATTTCTGTCAGGAACTGCATGAGACGCTCGGCGTCCGGGCGATGAAGCTGAAGGCAGGCGTGATGGATCCCGCCGAGGAAGCCCGCGTCCTCGAACTCTGCCGGGACCGGCTCGGTCCGTCCTTCGGGTTGCGGATCGATCCGAACGGCGTGTGGTCGGTGCCGACGGCGATCCGGATCGGACACCGTCTCGAGCCGCTCGGGATCGAGTATTTCGAGGATCCGGCCTGGGGTCTCGAGGGCAATGCGGCGGTCCGGCGGGCCGTGCGCATCCCAATCGCCACCAACATGTATCCCGCGAAGTTCGACGACCTCGGACCGGCGATACGTCTCGGCGCGGTCGATATCGTTCTGACCGACCTCCATTACTGGGAAGGGCCGCGCGGCGTGAAGGATCTGACCGCGGTGTGCCGCACCTTTGGGCTCGGCATCGCGATGCATTCGGGCGCGGAATTCGGGGTCGAGCTTGCGGCGATGCTCCACACCGCGTCGACAATTCCCGAGATGAATTTCGCGGGCGACGCGCATTACCACTATCTGATCGACGACATCATCGAAGGCGGCCCGATGCGTTACGAGGACGGTTGCATTCGCGTGCCGTCGGGGCCCGGCCTCGGCGTGAAGCTCGATGAAGACAAGATGCGCCATTACGAGCGCTTCTATGAGGAGAAGGGCGACTATTACGCCCGCTTCCACCAGGACAGCAGAAGGCCCGATTGGTATCCCATCGTCGGCGGCTGGTGAGCGCCGGACGCAAGTGAACCAAGAGGACGGGGAATAAACGACATTGAAACGGGCCCGTACGGCCCATGACATCCGAAAGGACGCGAATGATGACCAGTCAAGGCGACGGACACGGGACGGACGCGGGAGCGCTCCAGCGCGAAGCGCGCATGATGAAGCTCGAGCGGCTCATCGCCGAGCGGGAAGCCGTCACGATCGAACCGCTTCCGATTCCGGTGAAGGAGCTGCTAGCCCGCTATGAGCGGATCTATACCGGCGCGATCAGCGACGTGCTTCGCGAGTTCTGTCTGATGGATCAGGCGCTTCCCGGCTCTCTCCAGCCGCTGCGCCCGGAGCGGACGGTTGCGGGGATCGCCTTCACGGTGAAGAGCGCGCCGAACACCAAGATCACCGGCGAAATGACGTTCCGCACGAAGATGCTGGAGGAGATACACGAGGACGCCTTCGTGGTCTGGGACACCTCCGGCGACATGGAGTCGACGGCGTGGGGCGGCGTCATGACGGCGACGGCGGTCCGGCGCGGCATTCGCGGCGCCGTGATCGACGGCGGGATCCGGGACACGAACCAGATCCTGCAGAACAACTTCCCCGTCTTCTACAAGTATCGCAGTCCCAACGGCAGCCTGGGGCGCTGCCTGATTTCGCACTACCAGATCCCGGTGAAGATCGGCTCCGTCATGGTGCGTCCCGGCGATATCGTGGTGGGTGATATCGACGGCGTCATCGTCGTGCCGCGCAAGATTGCCGTCGACGTCCTCGTGCGCGCCGAAGAGATCCTGGGCAACGAACGCCGGATCTTCGAATGGGTCGCCGAGGGCAGCACGGTGCGCGAGATCACCGAGAAGGGCGGGTATTTCTGATACCGACGATCAGCGCATCGCACCGGTCCGTGCCGAGGATCCCCGCGACGCATGGCGTCGGGGGATTCTCAAGGCGCGGACATTTCCGATGACGGTCAATCGACGATCTTCCAGGATCCGTCGGGTTGACGGCAGGCGGTGCCGTAGACCTGCTGGCGCCGGCCGCCGATCGTTGCGGTCGTCTGATACTCGCGGCAATAGGCGCCGCCGCGCTCGAAGGTGCGGGTGGGCACGACCGCGTACTGGTAGCCGTTGTCGGCGTTCGACCAGACGATCTGCTGCCGGTCGGGCGCATATTCGAGGATGCGGCCGATGCAGTTCTGATCGACCTGATCCATCGTCCGCCCGATCGAGCTTCCGACCAGGACGCCGATGATGGTACCGCCGATGGTCGCGGCGGTTTTGCCACGCCCCTTGCCGATCTGTGCGCCGAGCACGCCGCCGGCAGCGCCGCCGAGGACGCCGCCGACGACTTCGCTCGAGACGATGCCGCGGTCGCAAAGACCGCGGTCGATACCGTAGGGGAGAGGTTGCACCACGTAGACCGGTTCGCCCCGATGCTTGTGCTTTGCACGATAGCCGTGCGCGGGCGCCCAGGGCGGCGGGTCGGCCTTGGCCGTGCCGTCGCCACCGGCCGCCGCGAACAACCCTAGGGCGAACGCGGTCGCGAGCAGCCGGTACGGCAATGTCCGGAGCCCGCGGAAGATCATCGCGACGTGACCTCGGCGTTTCGCGTCAGCCATTCAGCGCTTGCCCACTGCATCGCGTGGCAGCAAGGCGCCGACGGCGGCACCGCCGGCGCCGCCAATCAACGCGCCCGTGAACGCGCTGCCGCCCGTCAGGAGCCCGACCGCAGCGCCGCCGGCGGCACCGATCGCGCCGCCCGTCAGCGCGCGCTGCTCGCGCGCATTCAGTCCGGAACATCCGGCAACGCCCAGAAGAATGGCCATAAGTCCGGCAATCGTCTTGATCTTCAAGGTGTTCTCCGTCGTGTTCTTTCCGTCGTGTGCTTGATGTGCAGGCGCAACATGGCGCCCCGGCTTTCCCGGCGCAGATCGGGGACAATCCCCGCTGCAGCCGGGAGTCGCGTTTGCGACGCCTTACGCCAGAAAACGGCCAAGTTCGACGGCTATTCGAGCGCAGATAGCGTTTGTTACGGGCGCCCCTCGATGGGCCTTGTTTCGTCACACGAAAGTCACATCATTTTGGTCTTTAGTCCGGCCCGGTGTGGTAGGCGGCGGACGCGGTGACGGCGGCCTGCCCCGGGCAATGATCTCCGGATCGACGGGGGTACGTGCTCTGGTGGTACAATTGCGCGGTATGGCGGACCGCAAGACTGACCGAACGAGGAACCCCCGGGGCCACCGGTGGATACGCCATGCGTCTGTCCTGCTGGCCGCCTCGACGCTGACGAGCTGCGCCGTATACGACGAACTGCGCCTCGTCCTCGAGGGACCGCCGGAGCCGGCCGTGGCACCGATCTTTTCGGCCAAGCCTGCGTCGGAGCCGGAGCCGATCGTCGGGCGGCAGACGCCGAAACCGCGCCAGGCACCGCGTGCAGCCCGGCTGCCGAAGCCGACGGAACGTCCGGAGGCGCCGCGGCCGGAGCCTGCATTGGTCGGTGCGAGCCGCGCCGAGGCCCTCGCCCTGTTGGGGGCGCCGATGGACATCCGTGATGCGACGCCGGCGAAGGTCTGGGCGTATCGCGATCGGAAAGGGGAGTGTGAAGTCGACGTGTATTTCTATCTCGACGTCTCGCGAAACGACTTCTTCGCGTTGCATTACGACGTGCGTCGGACCGGCGCGGCCGTAACCGGTAATGGCGCCGCGCACTGCCTCGAACAGATCAAGAGCGAAAAACCATGATGAGACCGATGGACGCTGACAACGCACCGGTGCTGGTCGTCGACGACGATCCGCTTTTCCGCGAGACGCTGTGCGGAAACCTCGAGGACAACGGTTTCAGGACGCTGGGTCTGCCCGACGGCCGCGCGACGCTCGACTATTTCGAGCAGGGGGGCAACGCCACGGCCATCCTGCTCGACTGGCAGATGCCGGACGTCGACGGGCCGGCGGTGCTGCGGCAACTGCGCGCCAACGGCAAGCAGACGCCGGTGCTGTTCCTGACCGGCCTCAGCCAGCCGATCTACGAGGAGGCCGCGCTCAACCAGGGGGCCGTCGATTTCATCGACAAGTCGCGCAGCTTCGGCATCATCCTGCAGCGCCTGCGGCTCGCGCTCGGCGGCGCCAAGACGACGGATGCGGCGGGTGCTCCGGACCGCACAACGCTCGGCCCGCTGGTGCTCGACACGGCGAGCGCGCGTGCCATGTGGCGCGACACGCGCGTCGATCTGACCCTCACAGAATTCAAGGTGGTGCAGCTTCTCGTCAGCAAGGCCGGGCGCGACGTGTCCTATCGCGAGATCTACGACGTCGTGCGCGGCGCCGGCTTCCGTGCCGGGGCAGGCGAGGAAGGATACCGGGCAAACGTGCGGGCACTCGTCAAACGGGTGCGCCAGAAATTCCGGGCCATCGACGAAAACTTCGCCGCGCTCGAAAACTATCCCGGCTTCGGCTACCGGTGGGTGGACGGCGATTGACGTCGGGTAAACGCGACCCATGAAGCGGTCTCTGCTGAAGACCAGGGCCGGTCGCGTTCTCCACACCCTTTTGCGCTCTCTGGTTGCGCGCCTCGTCCTCCTCATCGTCGTCTTCGCTGCCGTGCCGGTGGTGCTGTACGAGCAGTTCCGCGAGGCGGACGAGTCGCGTCAGGCCATCCTCGTCGGCGCGATCCGCGACAAGGGCCTGCTGATCGGGCGCGCGATCGCGCCCACCTTGAGCCGTGCCGACGGCATTCCCTTCGCCCGGCTGAGCGAAGAGCTGGCCCAGTTCACGCAGGGCTCGGCCAATGTCCGCCTGCTGTTCCGGCCGGCGGATGCGAACGATCCGCTCGGGTTTTTCTACGTCGCGGCGGCGCCGGCGATTTCGCCCGACGATCTGGCGATCGAGCGGCAGCGGCTGATCGATGTCGGCATTCTCGGCCGTCTCGCCGAAAGCTGCGAGGGCGAGGTGCCGCTGACGCTGCGCATCGACCTGCCGGACGGCCGGACCGAGTTCCTGACCTCGATCACGCCGGTCAAGACCGTGAGCGGCTGCTGGGGGCTCGTCTCCTCCAACACGCTGGGCGAACTCGGCGACCAGGCCCTGGGCCTGCCCTATTGGCAGTTTCCCGAGGTGCGCATCGCCGGTGCGATCTATCTCGCGCTCGCCGTCATCGTCCTTATCGTCTTCTTCGATCTCTGGCACAGCCTCATCCGGTTCGGACGCGCCGCGCGCCGCATCGGCACGAACCAGGGCGGCCGGTTCGCGGAGTGGAACAGCATTCCCGAGCTGGACATCGTCGCCAAGCAGTTCGACCGGATGGTCGACACGCTGCGCGAGTCGGCGATCAGCATCCGTCGCGCCGCCGAGGAGAATGCGCATGCGTTCAAGACGCCGCTCGGCATCATCCGTCAGTCGCTGGAGCCGCTGCGCCGCCGCATCTCGCCGGACGACACGCGGGCGCAACGGGCGCTGGGTGCGATCAATCTCGCGCTCGACAAGCTCGACGCGCTGATCGCGACGTCGCGCCGGCTCGACCGCGCGACCGCCGACGCGCTGGACCCGCCGCGCGAGCGCATCGACCTCAGCAAGATCACCCGCGACGTCCTCGCCGAGTACGTGCACGGCATCCCCGCGGGTGGACCGCGCCTCAGAATCGAGATCGCCGACGGTCTTCACACCCTCGGCAGCGCCGATCTCATCGAGACCGTGATCGAGAACATCCTCGACAACGCGGTGAGCTTCAGTCCGGCCGGCGGCACCATCCGTGTCTCGGCCCGCCGGGACGAGCGCACGGTGCGCCTCGTCTTCGAGGATGAGGGACCGGGCGTGCCGCCCGACCGGCTGCCGCGGATCTTCGATCGCTACTACTCGGTCCGGCCGCAGGCGCAGGCCGCGCTCAACGGTGCCGCCCACGGCGCGCCCAATTTCGGCATCGGCCTGTGGATCGTGCGGCGCAATGTCGAATCGATGGGCGGCCGTGTCCGCGCCGAGAACCGCGACGAAGGCGGCCTGCGCATGACCGTGGAGCTGCCGGCCGCCTAGGGCCGGACGCGCCCGTGGATCAGCCGACGCCGGCCGCCTGCCGCAGGCCGGCCCTGAGGCTGATCTCGACGCCGGTCAGCGCCTTCGAGACGGGGCAGTTGCGCTTGGCCGCATCGGCCTGGGCCTGGAAGCCCTGGTCGTCGAGGCCGGGCACCTCGGCCTCGGTTTCGAGCTCGATGCGGGTGATGGCGAAACCCTCGCCGGCCTTGTCGAGATGGACGTGCGCGGTGGTGCGGATCCAGTTCGGCGCATGGCCCGCCCGCGACAGCCCGGCGGCGAGCGCCATCGAAAAGCAACCGGCATGCGCGGCAGCGATGAGTTCCTCGGGGTTGGTGCCCGTGCCGTTCTCGAAGCGCGAGGGGAAGGAATAAGGGCCCTCGAACGCGCCGCTACCAAGCCGCATCGTTCCGCTGCCCTCGCGCAGATTGCCGCGCCACTCCGCCGTCGACATGCGCATTGCCATGGTCGTGCTCCTGCTCCTGCTCGTTCCGTTGCACCGATTGTGCCGGAACGCGGGCCCTGGCGCGATTGGACGAAAGGCGAGCGCGGCCTTGGGCGTGCGCTCAGCGGTTGGTCAGCTTGAACTCGATGCGGCGGTTGCGGCGCCAGCCGATCTCGTCGTCGCGCGGGTCGATCGGCTGAAACTCGCCGAACCCGGCGGCGGCGAGCCGTTCGGCGGGAATGCCCTGATCCATCAGGAACTTCACCACCGCGACCGCGCGCGCCGTCGACAGTTCCCAGTTCGACGGGAACTGCGGCGTCGAGATCGGGCGCCGGTCGGTGTGCCCTTCGACCTGCAGAACCCAGTTGAGATCGGCCGGGATCTTGGCCGCGATCTCCTTGAGCGTATCGGCAAGCTCCGCGATCCGCGCGCGTCCTTCGGGTTCGAGCTCGGCGGAGCCGGTCGGGAACAGCACCTCGGCCTGGAACACGAAGCGGTCGCCGACGATGCGGATGTCCTGACGCTCGCCGAGCACCTGCCGGAGGCGGCCGAAGAACTCGGAGCGGTACCGCGCCAGCTCCTCGACCTTGCTCGCCAGCGCGAGATTGAGCCGCCGGCCGAGATCGGCGATCTGCACCTGCTGCTCCTTCGTCTTCTGCTCGCTTGCCTCGAGCGCGGCGTTGAGGGCGGCGAGCTGCTCCTGGAGCGCGTTGAGCTGGCGCGTGAGCAGATCGACGCGGGCCTGCGCATCCTCGGTCAGCTTGCGCTCTTCGCTCAGCGCCTGGCGGCTGAGTTCCGTTTCGCGCGCCTGCTCGGCGAGTTTGGCTTCGAGTTCGCGCCGCAGGATGGTCAAAGTTTCGACATTGCGCCGCAGCGCGTCGAGCTCGCGAAGCTGGACTTCGATCTTCTCCTTGTCGGCGGAGATGACCTTGAAGGCATCCTCGAGTTCCGCCTGCACCTTGGAGGCCTGTTGCGCCGCCGCCTCGGCCCGGGCGTTCGCCGCGGCCAGCTCCTGCACCAGCCGGTCGCGGGTCGACGTCGAACTCTGGAGTTCGGCCGAAAGCTGGCTGACGGTGAGGCGCAGCTCGGCGGTCGTGCGCCGCTCAAGCGCCAGCATGTCGGCGAGTTCGTTCACCTGCCGCGACAGACGCTCCAGCGCCTGCTCGCGGCCCGAGATCACGTCCTTCAGATAGAACTGGAACAGGGTGAAGATCATCAGGACGAAGACGATGACCATCACCAGCGTGGCCAGCGCGTCGACGAAGCCCGGCCAGGCATCGAATGTCCCGGCGCGGCGACGCAACGTGGTGCCCGGCATCGGTCAGCCCCGTGCGCCGGCCGCGCGGACCGGCATCCGACGACGAGACCGGTTGGTCCCTACTGCAGCCATCCGCCTAGCGCTCCTCCTCGGCGAGTGCCGCGATCGTACGGGCGAGCAGACGAATCTCGTTACGGATCTCCTGGATGATCTGGGTGCGTCCGGCGGCGGTTTCTTCGACGAGGCGGGTCATGTGGACGTCGAGGCTGCGGATGTGCGCCCGTGTCGACTCGTCGATACCAAGCCCGCCGCGACTGGCCGCGTCGGCGAGGCGGGTGAGGACCGGCTTCATCTCGAGCTGACTTTCCGCAAGGCGCACCATCAGGCTCTGCTCGGTCCGCATCTGCTCGGTGAGCTGCGTGAGGCGTTCGGCGAGCGCGGTCAGGGTCTGGTTGGCCGAGGCACGGCTCTCCTCGGCCCGCGCCATGGTCCGCTGCAGGTTTTCGAGATTGTCCGCCGTCTGCTCGAGCAGGGCCTGGATGTAGGCCGGGACGGGCTGGTCGCCGCCGTCTGCGATCGGGCCGCCGGTCGACAGCCGGGTAAGACCGGAGAGCCATTCCTCGAGGTCGTTGTAGAAGCGGTTTTGCGCCTGGCCCGCCTGCAGATCGAGGAAGCCCAGCACGAGCGAACCGGCGAGGCCGAAGAGCGAGGTGCCGAACGCCGTTCCCATGCCCGACAGCGGCGCCTTGAGGCCGGCCTGCAGGTCGTTGAACAGGGTCGAGACGTCGGTCGCCGTCGACAGGCCGGAAATGACGCCGCTGACCGACCCCACCGTCTCGAGCAGGCCCCAGAACGTTCCGAGCAGGCCGAGGAAGATCATGAGGCCGATCAGATAGCGCGAGATCTCGCGCGATTCGTCGAGCCGGGCGCCGATGCTGTCCAGCAGCGAGCGCGTGGCGACGGCCGACAGGCTGATGCGGCCCTTGCGTTCGCCCAGCATCGTCACCATCGGGGCGATGAGCCGTGGCGCCTGTGCGACCGACAGTCCCGTCTGATTGCGGCGGAAGCGCTCGATCCAGGCGACCTCGGGCCGCAGCAGCAGCACCTGGCGCAGATTGTAGACGATGCCGAGGACCAGCACGCCCAGGATCAGTCCGTTGAGCGCCGGATTGGCGAGGAAGGCCTGCGTCAAACCGCGGGCGAGCAGGGCCGCCACGACCGCGACCGCGGCAAGGAAGACGATCTGGCGAATGAGAAAACGATGCGGCCGCGTCATATCGGAACAACCACCCACGCTGTCATGGGGTGCCTCCGGCCGCGCAGAAGCGCCGGTTTCAGCGGTGCACGAGCACGATGTCGACGCGGTCGGGCGGGCCGTCGGGCACCTTGTTGCCCAGCGCGCGCACGTCCACACGGGTACTGCGCACGCCTTGATCGATCAGATAGGAACGCACGGCGAGCGCGCGGCTGAGACTGAGGCGACGCGCATGACTGTCCGCGTCGTCCCCGAACCCGCTCGCATAGGCGATGAGTTGCAGATGAGCGCTCTCGTCCTTCTTCATCGCGCGAACCGCACGCTCGAGATCGGCATGCGCCGATTCCGGCAGATCCGCTGCGCCATGGACGAACGGAATCATCGCGATCCGCCCGCCGGCGTCGTTGTCGTCGGGCGTGATCACGACGTCCGTCGTCGCGGCGGGGAGAGCGACTATTTGCGGAGCCGGCGACAATGATGCCGCCGAGACGGATGCAGCCAGGGGCGACGCGGACGACTGGGCCGGCGCCTGCGATGTCTCTTGCGGGCTGTCCGTCTTCGGGCCTTCCGTCGCCGTCGGGGCCGATGCCGGCGGCTTGTCGGCGGCCGCGGCGTCCTTCGCCGATGTGCCCGTCGCTGCGGGCGTTGCCGGCGCGTTCGCCTCGGTCGATGTGGCCGTCGGTGCGGATACGTTCGCCGGTGCGGCCGGGGTCAGCGGGATCGGCGCACCAGGCTTCGCCGCGGCGGCAGCCGGCTGCGACTGGTCTCCGGCCGCCTCCAGCAATGGTGCCGACGTAACAGCAGGCGACGCTGTCGACGTCGCCGGTACCGGCGATGTCGTCGCCAGGGTTTGGGGCGCGGTCGGCGTTGATGCGGGCGTCGAGGTCGCCTGGACCGATGCCGGCTCGTCGGCTGCGTTCGATTCCGGTTGTACGGTCGGCTTCGCGGCGACCGGCGATTGCGGCGCGGAGGCCGCCGGATGTGCCGATGCGCTCGCCGGCCCGGGTTTCGCCGGTGATGCCGACCTGGCCGTCTGACTCGGCTGCTTGCCGGCCGGTCGTGCCGCGCGGACCGCCGGCTTCGTGGCCGGCGGCTTCAGTTTGATCGGCTCGGACGGCGCGTCGAGCTCGTCGAGCACGCTCCAATCGATTTCGACGCTGTTGTTCGGCTGGCGCAACTGCTGCTGGGCGTTGGCGCTCGGCAGCCACAGCGCAAACGATACTCCCGCGAGCAGCAATGCTGCCCGTGCGCTCTTCCGCCGCGAACCGGAGCCATGCCGGCGACTCGTCCGACGCGTTTGCATTGTGCGGCGAAAGATAAACCACAGCTCGTATATGAACAACTAATTTAGCCCGAAATAAGGCACCCCCTGCGCGATTTAGATTGCAACCGGCAGCAGCAAAACCGCCGCGTCTTCAGGAGGTTGTCGATGCTGTCGTCCTGGCTGCACGATCGGCGCTGCGCAACAGCCGCCCGAGCGGGCCATGGAGCCGGTCATTAGTTGCCAAAATGCTACCACTGGTTAGCGGATCGTTACCGCCCTCGATCTCGCTGACGAAGCCGCCGGCCTCGCGCACGAGCAGGATGCCCGCGGCTACGTCCCAGGGCGAGAGGCCGAATTCGAAGAAGCCGTCGAAACGGCCTGCCGCCACATAGGCGAGGTCGAGCGCCGCAGCCCCCATGCGCCGGACCCCGGCGGTGCCGGCCATCACCGCTTCGAGTAGGCGCAGATAGCGGGGGTGATCGCCGCGGCCGCGGAACGGAATGCCGGTGCCGATCACGGCGTCGCCCAGATGCGCGCGTGCCGACACCCTGAGCCGCCGGTCGTTCATGAACGCACCCGACCCTTTTTCGGCATAGAAGAGCTCGTCCGTGAGCGGCTGGTAGATCATGCCCGCGACGATCTCGCCGGCGCGTTCCAGCGCGACCGAGATGCAGAAATGCGGGATGCCGTGAAGGAAGTTCGTCGTGCCGTCCAGCGGATCGATGATCCACCGATGATGCGGGTCGCTGCCTTCCTCGATGCCGCCTTCCTCGCGGAGGAAGCCGAATGTGGGGCGTGCGCGCCTGAGCTCGGTCGTAAGGATCCGTTCCGCCTGTGTGTCGGCAGCCGAGACGAAATCCGCCGGTCCCTTGACCGATACCTGCAGCTGCTCGACCTCGCCGAAATCGTGCACCAGGCTGCGGCCGGCCTTGCGGACCGCACGCTCCATCACGTTGAACAGGGCCGAGCGCGCCGCGCGCGGCGTATCGTCTCGACTGCGGCGCAAAGCGCTTACTCCTTCGCGCGCTCGACGTAGGTACGCTCCTCGATGTTGACGACGATGCGCGTCCCGGCCTCGATGAACGGCGGAACCATGATGCGCACGCCGTTGTCGAGGACGGCCGGTTTGTACGAGGAGGCGGCGGTCTGTCCCTTCACGACGGCATCGGCCTCGACGACGGTCGCCACCGTCGTCTGCGGCAACCGCACCGCCACCGGACTGCCCTCGATGAAGTCGACCGTGACCACCATGTTGTCGGTGAGGAAATCCGCCGGGTCGCCGACCAGTTCGCGCGGAACGGTGATCTGCTCGTAGGTCTCCTGGTCCATGAAGGTGAGCTGATCGCCGTCGGCGAACAGATACTGCATCTCCTTTTCGTCGACGCGGAGCTGCTCGACCTGCTCGTCAGAACGGAACTTGAAATTGCTCTTCGTGCCCGTCTTCACGTCGCGCGCTTCGACCTGATTGAAGGCGCCTCCCTTGCCGGGCGACACGACGTTGTGCTTGAGAACGCGCCAGATGCGGCCGTCGACCTCGATGATGTTGCCGGCGCGCACGGCGTTGCCGTTGATCTTCATGATTCCGTCCGGGTTTGTTGGGAAATTTCGCGGCGGAAACTAACAGCTTGCCGGCCGGGACTCAATCTTCGCCGATGTGGCGGGAAATGGCGTCGTTGAAGGCGCGGACCGCGGCCGCCGGCCCGTCCGCATGGTTCCAGACGCCGCCGGCAACCGCCAGGAAATCGGCCCCGGCCTCGACCAGCACGCCACAGTTCTCGACGGTGATGCCGCCGATGGCGACGCAGGGCACGGTCGTGATGTCGCTCCACTGGCGCAGGATCCCCGGCTCGGCCTTGGTCTTGGGCTTCTCCTTCGTGGTGCTGGGGAAGAACGCACCGAAGGCCACATAGTCCGCGCCTGCCTCCGCCGCCTCCATGGCCAGGTGAATCGAATTGTGGCACGTGACGCCGACGATCCGGTCGGGTCCGAGTGCTGCGCGCGCTGCCGCATAGGGGGCGTCCTCCTGGCCGATATGGACGCCGTCGCAACCCGTCGCCGCCGCCAGATCGGGGCGATCGTTCAGGATGAACGCGACGTCGCGCGACTGGACGACCGGCCGCAGCACGTCGCAGGCGCGCCGGATCGCGTCGTCATCCGCCTCCTTGAGGCGCAGCTGTACGCAGGCGACATCGCCGGCATCCAGCGCGGCGGCGAGCACGTCCCGGAACAATGCCGGATCGAGCGCCGGAGGCGTGATCAGGTAGAGGCGGCAGCGGGGGAGGGTCATGGCGGACGTCCGACGGCGAACGAGGAAGGCCCCATCCGGGGTACGTGCGCCTCATTCTTCGTCGGGGTCAGGGGCGAGATGCGCGCGTAAAGGTGAAGGATGCGGCCCTTCTTGCCTCGCTCGGTGACCGCGAACCGCGCCCGTCGAAGGCGCGGTTCGTGGTTTGCCGGATACGATTTCGCGCGTCCCGCGTGCGGGCGCTCAGGCTTCGACCAGTTCCGACTTCGAGGCGCGCTGCGCCGTTCCGTCCTTGCCCTGATAGATCTGGATGATCTTGTCGAGCAGTGCCAGCGCCTTGTCGCGCGGCCGCTGGAACGTGTTGCGGCCGATGATCGAGCCGTTGCCGCCGCCATCGCGGATGGCCCGCACTTCGGCGAGGATTCCTTCATCGTCCTTGGCCTCGCCGCCGGAGAAGACGACGATGCGGCGCCCGTTGAACGCCGCCTGCACCACGTGCGCGATACGCTTGGCGGGCGTCGACACGTCGATGCCGTGCTTCTCGTAGACCTTCTTGGCCGCGTCCTGGAACAGCACGTCCGTCGGCGGCTTGACCTTGATGATGTGGGCGCCGAGCAGTGCCGCCATGTGCGTCGCATACGCGCACACGTCCATGGCGGTTTCACCCTCCTTGGTGAGATCGCCGCCCCGCGGATAGGACCAGATCACGGTCGCAAGCCCGTGCGCCTTGGCCTCTTCGGACATGGCGCGGATCTCTTCCATCATTTCGAACTGGTGATCCGAGCCCGGATAGATGGTGAACCCGATCGCCGAGCAGCCGAGGCGCAGCGCGTCCTTGACCGACCCGGTGAGGGCCTGATCCTTGGCGCGGGCGAGGCTGTTGGAGCTGTTGACCTTGAGGATCAGGGGGATCGCGCCGGCGAAGGTGTCGGCCCCGGCCTCGAGCATGCCGAGCGGTGCCGCATAGGCGGACAGACCGGCATCGATCGCGAGCTGAAAGTGATAGTGCGGATCGTAGGCGGGCGGATTCGGCGCGAAGCTGCGCGCCGGGCCGTGCTCGAAGCCCTGATCGACGGGAAGGATGACGAGCTTGCCCGTGCCACCGAGCCTGCCATGCATGAGGATCCGGGCGAGGTTGGCCTTGGTGCCGGGATTGTCGCTCTCGTAATTGTCGAGGATCCGCTTGACTTTCTGCGTGATCTTCACGGCATTTCTCCTTCGGTCCGGGCGAATTGGGGGTGCGCGGGTTCTAGCCGAGCGGCCCGGCTTTGGCAATCGCCCGCCCGGCGCCTCGGCCACGGTTCGGACCATTGTCCGCACGCGTCGCCCGCGCGACAAGAGGCACAGAAACAACGAGAGATCTAATGCTTTTGCACCTGCAGACCTGGAAGGATGTCGAAACTTATCTGCAACAAAGCCGTGGCATCATCGTCCCGATCGGCTCGACCGAGCAGCATGGACCCAACGGGCTGATCGGCACCGATGCGATCTGTGCCGAGGTGGTGGCGAAGGGGGTCGGCGAGGCGACCGGCGCGCTCGTCGCGCCGACCATCGCGGTCGGCATGGCACAGCATCATCTGGCGTTCGCCGGTTCGATCACGCTTCGGCCGACGACGCTGATCGCCGTCGTGCGCGACATCGTCGTCTCGCTGGCGCGGCACGGCTTCGAGCGCTTCTATTTCATCAACGGCCACGGCGGCAATGTCGCGACGGTGACCGCGGCGTTCTCGGAAATCTATGCGGAGACGAGCCTGCAGACGTCCGGCAATCGGCCGGCGGTGAAGTGCAAGCTGAAGAACTGGTACGACGCGGCGGCGGTCAAGGCGTTGTCGAAGGAACTCTACGGCGATGCCGAGGGCAGCCACGCCACGCCGTCGGAAGTGTCGCTCACCTGGCATGCGTATCCGCAGGCCGCGCGTCCGATGGCGCTCGATCCGCCGGTCGCGCCCAAGGGCACGTTCGCCGACGCAGAGGATTACCGCCGCAATTTTCCCGACGGCCGTATCGGCTCCAATCCCGGCCTCGCCAGCGTCGATGCCGGCAAGCGCCTCTATGAAGCGGCGGTCAAGGAACTCGCGGACGACTATCGGGCCTGGGTCGGCTCGGCTTGAGCCGGGCGTGACGCTGTCCTCTGCGCCGGCCGCACGACGCGCGGTCGCGGCGATCGATAGCCCGGTTCAAGCAGTTCCGGATCGCACGGCAACTCACGCGCGGTCCGGCGGATAGGCATGGCGGACGCCCCGCCAGTCCTCGACCGTACCGTCGGGGTGCAAATAGCACGGGCCGACCGGCACCTTGCCGTGGCCGCCGGGAATGTCGAGCACGTAGGTCGGCTGGCACAGCCCCGACACGCGGCCGCGCAGGTTCCGCATCAGCGCCTGGCCCTGCGCGATGGTGGTGCGGAAATGCGACGTGCCCGGCGCGAGATCGCCGTGATGCAGGTAATAGGGCTTGATGCGGTTGCGGACGAAGCAGCGCATCAATGCCTCCAGCGTCGCCGGATCGTCGTTGACGCCCTTGAGCAGCACGCTCTGGCTCAGCATCGGAATGCCGGCGGCGACCAGACGCCGGCACGCCGCGCGCGCCGCGTCGGTGAACTCGCGCGGATGATTGGCGTGAAGAACGACGTAGACGGCCTTGTCGGCGCCGAGCGCGTCGATGAGATCCGCGGTGATCCGCGCCGGATCGACGACCGGCACGCGCGTGTGAATGCGGATTACGCCGACGTGGTCGATGGCATCGAGCGCCGCGACGATGTCGCGCAGCCGCCGTGGCGACAGGATCAGCGGGTCGCCGCCCGTCAGGATGACTTCCCAGATCTCGTCGTGGCGGCGGATGTAATCGAGCGCCGCGTCGAGCTCGACGGGCGAGAGCGCATCGCCTCCGGGGCCGACCATCTCGCGCCGGAAGCAGAACCGGCAGTAGACCGGGCACGTATGCGTCGGCTTGAGCAGCACGCGGTCGGGATAGCGGTGCACGATGCCTTTCACCGGCGAGAACGCGTTGTCGCCGATCGGATCGGCGTTCTCCTGCGGCGTCGTCACGGTCTCGGCCTCGGACGGGACGAACTGCCGGCCGATCGGGTCCGCGGCATCCGCCGGATCGATCAGGTCGAGCATCGCCGGCGTCACGGCGACGGCGTAGCGCGCAGCGACGCGTTCGATCGCCTCGCGCCGTTCCGCCGGCAGAACGCCGGCCGCGATGAGATCGGTCGCCATGCGCGCCGTGCGGCGAGGGAGATGGGATCCGTCCATGTTCATGCTCCTCGCGGCGCCACGACGGGCGCCCACAAGACATCCTCGATGCGGTCAGCGCCGGCGGCGAGCATCACCAGCCGATCGAAGCCGAGCGCGATGCCGGCGCTCTCCGGCAAGCCGTGCGCGAGTGCTGCCATGAAGTCCTCGTCGATTGGATAACGCACGCCATAGCGCTGCTGCTTCAGCGCCATGTCGCGCTCGAACCGGCGCCGCTGCTCCACGGGGTCCGTCAGTTCCCCAAATGCATTGGCAAGTTCGAGGCCGCAGACGTAAAGCTCGAAGCGCTCGGCGACGCGCGGATCGTCCCGCTTGGGACGTGACAGCGCGGCCATGCTGATCGGATAGTCGTACAGAATGGTCGCCTGGCCGATCCCGAGCTGCGGCTCGATGCGGTCGAGGAAGATCCGGAAGAACAGATCCTCCCAGGTATCGCCCGGATGCGGCCGAATGCCGAGCGGCCGCGCCGCCTCGGCAAGAAGCTCGAGCGAGGGCGCCTCGGGGTCCGGTGCCGTCGCCAGCAGGTCGATGCCGGCATATCGCGCGAACGCCTCGGCGACGCTCAGGCGCACGCACGCGCGCGCCGGATCGCAGTGACGCCCCTGCCATGTAAAGGGACCGCCGGCACACCGCCCGATCTCGTGCAGCAGCGCCTCGCAATCCTCCATCAGCGCCTCGTAGCCGGCGGCGGCGCGGTACCATTCCAGCATCGTGAACTCGGGATGATGCGTCGCCGAGCGCTCCGCGTTGCGGAAGACCCGCGCCAGCTGAAAGATGCGCGGCATGCCGGCGACGAGCAGCTTCTTCATGGCGAATTCCGGCGACGTGTGGAGATAGAGAAGCTGGCCCGTCGTCGCGCCCGGCGCCAACAGCTCGGTCGCGAAGGCGACCAGATGCGGCTCCATGCCCGGCGAAATCTGGAGCGCCGGCGTCTCCACCTCGACGAAGTCGTGTGCGGCGAAGAAGGCGCGCGTCGCCTGGACAAGGCGCGCGCGCAGCTCCAGGTTCCGCTTGCGATACGCGAAGCGGTCCGGCCGCCACCACGGCGCGGAGAGATCAGCCGTCATGGCGTGCAAGCCAGTCCCGGCAGGCCGCGAGCGCATCGCGCGTGCCGCGCAGGTCCAGGGCTTCGACCGGCGCCGTGGTCACGGTCGCCGCATATGCCGACGCGATGTCGGCAAGACGTTCGGCGAGCGACGGGTCGCCGGTGAAACGCACCGCCTTCACGCCCTGGCGCAGGGCGGCCAGCACGTGGCCGGGCGCGTCGCCGCAATCGAGCACGGCGGTGACGGCGACATCCGGATGGTCGGCGGCTGCCTGCCGCACCACCTGGTCGAACCACGCCGCGCCCGCATAGCCGCCGGCATCCGGCGCGCTCACGAGCACGAGCCGCACCCCGCGCTCGTGGGCCGCCTGCACGGCGGCACGAGCGTCGGCCAGGCTGTGAATCCTGATTGCCGCGCGCATGGGCCGCGGTTCTAACCCGAAAATGCGATGTCGGAAACGGATTCCGGGGCGCCGTTCCGGCCGTCAGCCGATCGCCCGGATCCCGCTCGGCTGGCGCGGCAGCACGCGCTCGCCCGGGAACCGGACCACGGCCGTGGTGCCCCGGCCGACCGCGCTGTCGAGGCTGAACGTGCCCCCGTGAAGCTCGACGAGGGCGCGGACGATCGGCAGGCCGAGCCCGGTGCCGCCGCGCGTGCGGGTGTAACTGCCGTCGATCTGTCCGAACGGCGCCAGCGCCTTCGGAATGTCGTCGGGGGCGATGCCGATGCCCGTGTCGCGGACCGAGAGCATCCAGGCGCCGTCGTTGTCGACACCGCCGGTGACCGCCACCTTGCCGCCGCGCGGCGTGAACTTGATGGCGTTCGAAAGAAGGTTGAGCAGAACCTGCTTGAGGAGCCGCTCGTCCGCCAGAAGAAGCGGAAGCTGCTCGGGGACGTCGAGCTCGAGCGCGAGACCTGCCGTCTCCGCCCGCTCGCGGACGAGGCGCAGGCTCGCCGAAGCGACGGCATGGACGTCGACCGGCGCTTCGTTGAGCTCGACCCGGCCCGCCTCGATTTTCGCCATGTCGAGAATGTCGTTGATGATCTGAAGCAGATGCTGGCTCGAATACAGGATGTCGCCGGCATATTCGCGATAGCGCGCGTTGCCGATGGGACCGAACATCTGCTCGGTGATGATCTGCGAGAAGCCGATGATGGCGTTGAGCGGCGTGCGCAGCTCGTGGCTCATGTTGGCGAGGAAGTCGGACTTGGCGCGGCTTGCGATCTCGGCCTGCTCCTTGGCGGCCAGCAGCTCGCGCGTCGCATGCTCCTGCTCGGTGATGTCGGTATAGGTCGCGACGAAGCCGCCCGAGGGCAACGGCCGATGGACGACCTCGATGATCCGCCCGTTCTTGAGGAACTGCCGCAGCACCCGCGGCTCCCGGCTTGCCGCGACGGCAAGCCGATCCTCGATGACCCGCTGCGCCTGTTCGGGGCGGTAGTTGCCCTGACCGACGCTGATTTCCATGACTTCCTTCAGCGACAGGCCGGGGCGCACCCGCGCGGGGTCGAGATTGTAGAGGTCGAGGTAGCGCCGGTTGCACAACATCATACGATGGTCGGCGTCGTACATCACCAGGCCCTGGCTCATGTTTGCGAGCGCGAGCTCGAGCTGCCCCGATTTCTGCTCGATTTCGCGGCTGAGACGTTCGAGGACGGCTTCGGACACCATGCGCTGATCGATGTGCCGGATCAGAGCCCGGGTGACGAGGCACAGGCCGAGGATGATCGCGAGCGCGACGACGGCGCGCCTGTAGAAGCCGTGCCACCATTGCGCGGACATCGACTCGCTGGAGAGCGTAATGGTCAGGACGAGGGGAAACCCCGTCACCTTGCGATAGATGACGAAATCGCGCCCCGAATTCTCCTCGAACGTGCCGACCTCTTTGGCCGGCAGGTACTCCTGGAACAGCGGCGTGTCGGCGGCGCTCAGGCCGAGGAGATCGGGAGTGCCCGACGGATGGATGAGATAGGCGCCACTGCTCGTCATCAGCCCGGCCGAGACGCCGTCGGACAGCAGCGCCGCATAGGATTCGGCAAAGACTTGCGGGTCGACCAGGGCGACGACCGCACCGCCGAACTCGCCGTTCTGCAGGGTGATGCGTCGGCTGAACGGGACGATGATCTCGCTCGACCGGCGGCTCATCTGCGGCCCCGAGATGCGGAGGCCGCTGTTTGCGTCGTCACGATGCGCGATGAAGTCGGGGTGGCTTTCGACCGAAAGGGGCGGCGGAAATTCGTAGTCGGAATGGTAGACGGGCCGTCCATATCGATCGACGACGGCCAGGGCCGAGACCTGCGGCACGCGCGCGAGGCGGTCGCGGAGCAGCTCGTTCACTTCGGCGCTGCCGCCGTTCAGGGCGGGGTACAGGCGGAAGAGATCGCTGAGGCCGACGAGGACGAGGTCGATCGCCTGGACCTGACGCATCGTATGTTCTTCGATCATCCGCGCCGTCTCGGCGGCGGCGCGTTTGGCGTCCGCCATGTGGGCACGGTAGGAGCGCCAGGTGTCGAGCGCGAACGCGGCGACGCCCGCGGCGATCGCGAAGGCTGCAAACGCAACCAGCACCCGCTTCAAATTGGCGCGCGTCGGTTGGGGCGCACCGGGCTCGACTTTCTTCGCTCCGATCATCGCATGGACTTGGGAACCGGACGCAGAATTTCGTTGATCGGCCTGAGCTCCCGCATCGTGCCCGGAAACGGTTAAAAATTTCGACCCGACGCGAAAAGGCCCGGCTGCGGAGATCGCGGCCGGGCCTCGAGGCGCACCGATGCTGGCGTGTCCGCCAGGGTGGGAAAGCGTTAACGGTTTCTAAATCAGCTTCGCCATCGCGGCGGCCGTGTCGACCATGCGGTTCGAGAAGCCCCATTCATTGTCGTACCAGGCCATGACGCGGACGAGCCCGCCGTCGATCACCTGGGTCTGCGTCAGGTCCACCGTCGAGCTCGCGGGATTGTGGTTGAAGTCGGACGAGACGAGCTCCTCGTCCGTCGTCATCAGGATGCCCTTGAAGCGGTTGCTGGCGGCTGCCTTCACGATCGCCTCGTTCACGGCCTTCGCGTCGACCGGCTTCTTCGGTACGAACTTGAAGTCGATGAGCGAGACGTTCGCCGTCGGCACCCGGATCGCCGTGCCGTCCAGCTTGCCCTTGAGTTCGGGCAGCACGAGGCCGACGGCGCGCGCGGCGCCGGTCGAGGTGGGAATCATGGACAGCGCCGCCGCACGCGCGCGGCGGAGATCCTTGTGCAGCGTATCGACCGTCGGCTGGTCGCCCGTATAGGCGTGGATGGTCGTCATGTAGCCGCGCTCGATCCCGAATGCCTCGTGAAGCACGTAGGCAACGGGGGCAAGGCAGTTCGTCGTGCACGACGCATTGGACACGACCGTGTGCTCGGCCTTCAGCTGGTCGTGATTGACGCCGTAAACGACGGTGAGGTCGGCCCCGTCTGCGGGCGCCGAGACCAGCACCCGCTTCGCACCGGCCTTCAGGTGGTCCGCCGCCTTCTCGCGCTTGGTGAAGATGCCGGTGCATTCCATGACGATGTCGACCGCCAGCTCTTTCCACGGCAGCTTTGCCGGGTCGCGTTCGGCCGTGACCCGGATGCGTCCGCGCCCGATGTCGATCCAGTCTTCGCCGGTCGTGACGGTTCCGGGGAATGGACCATGCACGGAGTCGTGCTTGAGAAGGTGCGCGTTGGTCTTGACCGGTCCGAGGTCGTTGATCGCCACGACTTCGACGTCCTTGCGGTCCGTCTCGTGAATGGCGCGCAGCACGAGACGCCCGATGCGGCCGAATCCGTTGATGGCAATTCTTGCTGGCATGGTTCCGATGTCCTTCTTCCTTCCCGATGCGGACGTACTGTTAGGGCTCCGTTTCTAGAGCAGTTTCTTGGCTGCTTCCGCAACAGCTTGAGGGGTAATCCCGAAATGCTTGTAGAGGTCGGCGAACGGCGCGGAGGCGCCGAAGCCGGTCATCCCGACGAAGCTGCCTTTCGGGCCGAGATACCGCTCCCAGCCCATGGAAACGCCGGCCTCGACCGCAACGCGCGGCGTGCGCGCGGGCCCAAGGACCTTGCGGCGGTACGTCGCGGTCTGGCGATCGAACAGCGCCCAGCACGGCATCGAAACGACGGCCGCCCGAATCCCGTCCTGCGCCAGCAAGTCGCGCGCCTGAAGCGCGATCTGGACTTCCGAGCCCGTCGCGATCAGCGTCACCTGACGTTCGCCCTCGGCTTCGGCGAGCACGTAGCCGCCCTTCGCCGACAGGTTCTCCGGCCCGTCCTGCAGGCGTACGGCCGGCAGGTTCTGGCGCGTGAGCGCCAGCAGCGACGGTCCCGACGCATGGTCGAGCGCTGCCGCCCAGCATTCGAGCGTCTCGACCGCGTCCGCGGGACGCATCACGAGCAGGTTGGGAATGGCGCGCAGGCTGGCGAGATGTTCGACCGGCTGGTGTGTCGGTCCGTCTTCACCCAATCCGATCGAGTCGTGCGTCATGACATAAATGACGCGCTGACCCATCAGCGCCGAAAGACGTATCGCCGGCCGGCAATAATCGGAGAACACCAGGAACGTCCCACCGTAGGGAATCACGCCCTTGTGCAGCGCGAGCCCGTTCATCGCCGCGGCCATGGCGTGCTCGCGGACGCCGTAGAAGACATAGCGGCCGGCGAAGTCGTCACGCGTCACCGGGGCGAGCGCCTTGGTCTTGGTGTTGTTCGATCCCGTCAGGTCCGCCGATCCGCCGACAAGCTCGGGGATCGCCTCGGTCAGGACCTCGAGCGCCGTCTGCGAGGCGACGCGCGTCGCCATGGTCGGTTTGTCCTGGACGAGCTTCGACTTGAGGGCGGCGACGCGATCGAGCCATCCCTTGGGAAGCTTGCCGGACATGAGCCGCTTGAACTCGGCCCGCTTCTCGCTGGGCAGCTTCTCGAGGCGGCGCATCCACGCGGCGCGCTCGGCGGCACCGCGCTGGCCGAAGGTGCGCCAACGCTCGAGCACCGGTGCCGGCACCTCGAAGGGCGGCGCCGACCAGCCCAGACGCTCGCGACAGGCTTCGATCTCCGCCGCGCCGAGCGGCGCCCCGTGCGCGGCGGCGGTACCGGCCTTCGTCGGTGCGCCGTACCCGATCGTCGTGCGACAGGCGATCATCGTCGGCCGGTCGGAACGGCGCGCTTCCTCGAGCGCGGCCTCGATCGCCGCCGGGTCGTGTCCGTCGATGGCGCGGGTATTCCAGCCGCAGGCCTGGAACCGCGCGATATGATCGTCGGATACGGCGAGCGACGTGGGCCCGTCGATGGTGATCCGGTTGTCGTCGAACAGGACGATCAGCTTGTTGAGCCGCAGATGACCGGCGAGCGAGATCGCCTCGTGGCTGATGCCTTCCATCAGGCATCCGTCGCCGGCGATGACATAGGTGTAGTGATCGACCACGTCGGCGCCGAACCGCGCCGCCAGCAGCCGCTCGGCCAGCGCCATGCCCACCGCGTTGGCAATCCCCTGCCCGAGCGGGCCCGTCGTCGTCTCGACCCCCGCCGTGTGGCCATATTCCGGGTGGCCCGGCGTCCTCGAGCCGAGCTGCCGGAAGCGGCGAAGCTCGTCGAGCGTCATCTCCGGATAGCCGGTCAGATAGAGAAGCGCATAGATCAGCATCGAGCCGTGACCGGCGGACAGCACGAAGCGGTCGCGATCGGGCCATGCCGGATCGGCCGGGTCGAACTTCAGGAAACGCGACCACAGGACCGTTGCGACGTCAGCCATGCCCATGGGCATGCCGGGGTGGCCGGACTTGGCATTCTCCACGGCATCCATCGCCAGCACGCGGATCGCGTTGGCGAGTTCGGCATGCTCTCGGGTCTGTTTGTCGCTCAGGGGCAGCGGCGTCGTGTTGGCGGTATGCGGGGCGGTGGCGAGGGGTGCGCTCATGCTTGCTCTTTTGAAGTCGCGCGACGTGGGTCGGCTCGGTACCATACTCGCGGAGTCCGTGCCCCGCTCGGCCGGCGGCGGCAACATGCCGCCCGCCCCCCGGCACGTCAACCCGCAAAAACAGAAGCTTTGCCTGCAAGGACAGCAACGCGACTGCATTCCGAACGCGCCGTTTGACGACGCTGGTTTCAGGCACTTAAGGTGACGGGAACATCGGCCGCGCGATGATGGGCGCGCGGGCAATCCAGGCCACGATGGAAAGGGCGATGGAGATGAGCCGCTTGCAGGATGCACAGGCGAAATTGGCGGCGGCGCTCGACCGCCTCGAGGCGGCGCTGGCCCGGCCGCCGGCACCTGCCCGCGACTTGGCCGATCGCGAGCAGCGTATCGCGGAGCTCGAACGCGAACTCGACCGGATCAGCCGCGATCACATGGCCCTCGAAGGCACGGTCGATCACGTCACGGCGCGGCTCGATGCGGCGATCGAGCGGCTCAGGGCGATGGTGCGGAGCTGAGTCGCATGGCGGAGATGTCCATAACGATCAACGGCCGCGCCTATCAGGTCGCGTGCGACGACGGCCAGGAGGCGCATCTCCAACGGCTCGCGACCTATATCGACCAGCGTGTCGCCGATCTGGTCAAGGAGGTCGGGCAGGTCGGGGACGCCCGGCTTCTGGTCATGGTCAGCCTGCTGATCGCCGACGAGCTCGCCGATGCGTACGACGAGCTGGCGGAGCTGAAAGCGGCGATGGCTACGCCACCGGACCCCGAGACGGTGCGTGCCGCCGAAGCTGCGCAGGCGGCTGCGACCGCAGCCGAGGCGCGCGCCGCGGCGGCGGAAGCGGCGGCGCGCGAGGCGCAGGAACGTCTCAGCGCCCTGGAGGACGAACTCGCGCGGTCGGCACAGGCTCTGCAGGTACACGACGAGGTCGCCGAGAACCTCGAGCGGCTCACGGCCCGCGTGACGGCACTCGCCGAGCGGATCGAGCGCGAGCGTGTCTGAAGGCCGGCCGCCGCCTGAATTCGGGGCCTGCTTGTTCGCGGCCGCCAAAGCTCTTACATTAATAAACAGGACGGGGCTGCGCGGTGCGTCAGGCTGCTTGAGTCCCTGGGCCCAATGAACACCTCTAGGGAGCTGTCCCTGCCGGAGCCGTGGCTTCGGCATATGGCGCCCACCTGCTCATGCAGGCCACAGAGGAACGCGTAAGCCAACGGCCGAGGCGGCTCCGTCCGACGCACCATCATCATCTCCCGACAGTTCGCGCGGTTGATCGGCCTAGCCTGGCGGACAAGATCGTGCCGTCGCGTGCCGGGCGTGGAACGTCGTCCAGGATCGAAGCCAACAAAGGATGCGAATTCTATTTTGCGGGGATGTCGTCGGAAGGTCGGGGCGCGACGTTCTCGTTGCGAACCTGCCGGACCTGCGCCGTCGGCTGGACCTCGACTTCGTGATCGTCAACGGCGAGAACGCGGCCGGCGGCTTCGGCATCACCGAGAAGATCGCGCAGGAATTCTACGCTGCCGGCACCGACTGCATCACGACGGGCAACCATGTCTGGGATCAGCGCGAGATCATCGGGTACATCGACCGCGATCAGCGATTGCTTCGGCCGCTGAATTTTCCGAAAGGTACGCCCGGACGCGGCGCGGGGCTGTATACGACGCGGACGGGCCGCAAGGTGCTCGTCGCCAACGTGATGACACGCCTGTTCATGGATCCGCTGGACGATCCGTTCGTTGCGATCGAAACGGTCCTGTCGCAGCACCGACTCGGCGTGACGGTGCACGCGATCGTCGTCGACATCCATGGCGAGGCGACGTCGGAGAAGATGGCCCTCGGCCATTTCTGCGACGGCCGCGCCTCGCTCGCCGTCGGCAGCCATAGCCACGTCCCGACCGCCGACGCCCAGGTCCTGCCCAACGGCACCGCCTACCAGACGGACGCGGGAATGTGCGGCGACTATGACTCGGTCATCGGCATGAAGAAGGAGATTGCGATGGCCCGGTTCATCCGGAAAATGCCCGGCGAGCGCCTGACGCCGGCGGAGGGCCCGGCAACCTTGTGCGCGACCTTCGTCGAGACCGACGACGAAACCGGACTTGCCCGGCGGGTGGCGCCGGTCCGGCTCGGCGGCCGGCTCGCGCCGGCCTGGCCCGACTAGCCGGGCGTATCGTTCGCCCCCTCAGGGGCACGATCTCGGGGCGCCGGGGCGAAGCGAGGTGGCCCAAATGATGCCATATTGCTTTGCTACCTGACCGGTGCGCCGGTAGAAGTTTGCCACCACATATAGTATAGACCTGACAATCTTTCGCTGAGTATTAGCGTTCTTCGCCTGCTCAGCGCTTTTTCGTGGATAAAGCGACAGATGGCCGGCCATTCCCAATTCAAGAACATCATGCACCGCAAGGGCAAACAGGATGCCAAGCGGGGCAAGATTTTTACCAAGCTCATTCGCGAGATCATGGTTGCCGCGCGCAGCGGCTCCGATCCCGCAGGCAACCCGCGCCTGAAGGCGGCGATCGCCGCCGCGAAGGCGCAGAACATGCCGAAGGACACGATCGAACGCGCGATCAGGCGCGGCTCCGGTGCCGAGAGCGGCGAGAACTACGAAGAGGTGCGCTACGAGGGCTACGGGCCGGGCGGTGTTGCAATCATCGTCGAGGCGCTGACCGACAACCGCAATCGGACGGCCAGCGAGGTTCGCTCGATCTTCTCCAAGAACGGCGGGTCCCTGGGCGAGACCAACTCGGTTGCGTTCAACTTCGAGCGCAAGGGTGTGATCATCTATCCCGCCAGCGTCATCGACGCCGATCAGGTGTTCGAGGCGGCCCTGGAGGCGGGCGCCGAAAACGTCGAGTCCGGCGAGGAGATTCACGAGATCATAACCAGTACCGAGGATTTTGCGGCGGTGCGCGACGCGCTCGAGGCGAAATTCGGCGCGGCGGAGAGCGCCCGGCTCGCCTGGCGGCCCACCAGCACCGTTCCGGTCGATGCCGGGACCGCGGAGGCGTTGTTCCAGCTGATCGAGGCGCTGGAGGACAATGACGATGTCCAGACCGTCTCGGCGAATTACGAGGTCGCGGACGAGGTCGTCGCGCGGCTCACGGCCTAGGCGCGCATGCGGCTGATCGGGCTCGATCCGGGACTCCGCTCCACGGGATGGGGCGTCATCGAGGTCGACGGATCGCGGCTCCGTCATGTCGCAAACGGCATCGTGAAGACGGATGGCGGGCTTTCGACCGCCGTCCGCCTCGTTCAGGTCTTCGAGGGGCTCGCGGCCGTGATCGCAGAGCATCGGCCGGACGTGGCGGCAGTCGAAGAAACGTTCGTGAACACCAACGCGACCAGCACGCTGAAGCTCGGCATGGCACGGGGCGCGGTCCTGCTCGCGCCAGCGCGCGCGGGTGTCCCGGTTGCGGAATATTCGGCGAATGCGATCAAGAAGGCGATCGTCGGCGTCGGCCATGCCGAGAAGACGCAGGTTCAGATGATGGTCAGCCGTCTGCTGCCGGGCGTGGAGTTCGCCGGGCCCGATGCGGCCGATGCGCTGGCGGTCGCCATCTGCCATGCGCATCATGCCCAGACCCGGCGTGCCCTGGCCGGCGGCGTGATCATGGCCGGAGGCGCCGCGGAGTGACGTCGTGATCGCGAAGCTCACCGGAATTCTCGACACGATCGCGCGCGACCACGTGATCATCGACGTCGGCGGCGTGGGATATCTCGTTCGCTGTTCGGCGCGCACGCTCGGCGCGATGCCTGCGGTCGGCGCCAGCGTCAGCCTTGCGGTCGAGACGCTGGTGCGGGAGGACGCGATCGATCTCTACGGATTTGCGGGAAGCGCCGAACGCGAGTGGTTTCGCCAGCTGACGACGGTTCAGGGCGTGGGGGCCAGGGTCGCGCTTTCGATTCTCTCCGCGCTCGGCACGGACGATCTGGCACAGGCGATCATGGCCGGCGACAAGAGCATGCTCACGCGCGCCGAAGGCGTCGGTCCGAAGCTCGCCAACCGTATCGTCAGCGAGCTCAAGGACAAGGTCGCGGGCGAAGCGTTTGCGCACGTCGCCGTGTCGCCGCCGGCTGCGCGTCCGGACGGCGGAGACGGAACAGCGGACAGCGTCGTCGCCGACGCGATCTCCGCCCTCGTCAATCTCGGCTATCGGCGCGCTGAAGCCATGGGCGCCATCGACCGTGCCGTGCGGAAACTCGGGCCGGGCGCGAAGCTCGAGGCTCTGATTCCCGCCGGGCTGAAGGAGCTTGCGACATGACGGAGGGCGGACGCGCGGTCAGTCCCGGATTCATCGCCGGCGATGCCGCCGAGTCGAGCATCCGGCCGCTTACGCTGGACGATTTCATCGGCCAGCGGCAGGTCCGGGAGAATCTTCGCGTGTTCATTTCGGCAGCGCGTACCCGCGCCGATGCGCTCGATCACGTTCTGCTGCACGGGCCGCCGGGTCTCGGCAAGACGACGCTCGCCCAGATCGTCGCGCGCGAACTCGGCGTCGGCTTCCGCGCGACGTCCGGGCCCGTGATCGCGCGCGCGGGCGACCTCGCCGCGATCCTGACCAATCTCCAGCCGCGCGACGTGCTGTTCATCGACGAGATCCATCGCCTGTCGCCCGCGGTCGAGGAAGTGCTCTATCCCGCGATGGAGGACTTCCAGCTCGACCTCATGATCGGTGAGGGGCCGGCCGCGCGCTCGGTTCGCATCGACCTGCCGCCCTTCACCCTGATCGGGGCGACGACGCGCGCCGGGCTCATCACGACGCCGTTGCGCGACCGGTTCGGCATTCCGCTGCGGCTCGTCTTCTACGGCCCCGACGAACTCGAAGAGATCGTGCGGCGCAGTGCCCGCGTCCTCAACGTCAATCTGACGCCCGAAGGCGCGGCCGAGATCGCGCGCCGGTCGCGCGGCACGCCGCGCGTCGCCGGCCGGCTGCTGCGTCGCGTGCGCGACTTCGCGGCGGTCGGCGGGATCACGGAGATCGACCGCGCCGCTGCGGACGCGGCGCTGACGCGGCTCGAGGTCGATGCGGCCGGGCTCGACGCCATGGACCGGCGCTATTTGCGCTGCATCGTCGAGAACTACGGCGGCGGTCCGGTCGGCGTCGAGACTCTTGCCGCCGCGCTGTCGGAGCAGCGCGACACGATCGAGGACGTCATCGAGCCGTACCTGCTTCAGATCGGCCTGCTGCAGCGAACGCCGCGGGGGCGTGTGCTGACCGAGCGCGGATGGCGCCATCTCGGGCTGGAGCCGCCGGCGGACTCGGTTCGGCAGCTCGAACTCCTGGCTCGTATGGGTGACGAGGCCGCAAGTGAGGAAGGATAGGGGCACGGCCAGCGCTCTGCCGTCGGTGGAGCACCGCTTTCCGATCCGCGTCTATTACGAGGACACGGACGCCGCCGGCATCGTCTACTACGCCAATTACCTGAAGTTCGCCGAGCGCGCGCGGACCGAGATGCTCCGTGCGCTGGGCGTCGGCCATCGCGCGCTGCGCGATGACACGGGCGTCGTCTTCGCCGTGCGGCGATGCCAGGTCGAGTACCTGGCGCCTGCCCGGCTCGATGACGAGCTCGAGGTCCGCACGCGGATCATCGACATGAGTGGCGCCTCGATCGAGCTCGAGCAGGTCGTCACCCGGGAGGAGAACACGCTCGTTCACCTCAACGTCATGCTGGTCTGCATCGGTCCGGGCGGTCGCGCCACACGGCTGCCGTCGGCCGTGCGCGAGGCCTTCGCACGGAATCGATCCTCACAGTCGAACAAGCAGGACACCAATGGATAGAGCAGTCGAAGCGGCATCGCTCGTCGGTAGCCAGGTCGCGTATGATTTTTCGATCTGGCACCTGTTCGTGAATGCCGATTTCATAGGCAAGGCGGTGATCATCGTCCTGGTGCTCGCGTCGTTCTGGAGCTGGGCGATCATCTTCGAGAAGATGTTTCGCCTGCGCCGCTTGCACCGTCAGGCGGACGATTTCGAGGACATGTTCTGGTCTGGCGGATCGCTCGAGGATCTCTATGACCGGATAGGTCATCGGCCGGTCGATCCGATGTCGGCCATATTCGGGGCGGCGATGCGCGAATGGCGCCGGTCGTTCTCGAAGGGGGCCGCCGTCGCGGGTCAGATGCGCGCTGGCCTGCAGAGCCGGATCGAGCGGGTGATGTCGGTGACGCTGGGGCGCGAGATGGATCGCCTCGAACGCTACATGACGTTTCTCGCCTCGGTCGGCTCGACGGCGCCCTTCATCGGCCTGTTCGGCACGGTCTGGGGCATCATGCACAGCTTCTCGGCCATCGCCGCGAGCAAGAACACCAACCTTGCGGTGGTCGCGCCCGGCATCGCCGAGGCCCTGTTCGCGACGGCGCTGGGACTGATCGCTGCGATTCCCGCGGTCATCGCCTACAACAAGATCTCGAGCGATCTCGGCCGCTATGCCGGCCGGCTCGAGGCGTTCTCACAGGAATTCGCGGCGATCCTGTCGCGGCAGCTGGAAGAGAAGGCGGCGTAGCCATGGCCGGCCCCCTCATGGGCGCCACGCGGTCGCGTTCGTCGCGGCGGACCCGGCGACTGGTCAGCGACATCAATGTCACGCCGTTCGTGGACGTCATGCTGGTGCTACTCGTCATCTTCATGGTGACGGCGCCGCTTTTGACCGCGGGTGTCGAAGTCGACCTGCCGAAGACGCAGGCCGCGCAGACCACCGGCCAGGATGAGCCGCTGATCGTGAGCGTCAATGCCCAGGGCAAGATCTTTCTCCAGGAAACCGAGATGGAGCAGGACGTCCTGATCGCACGGCTGAAGGCGATCACCGCCAACAAGCCGGAGCAGCGCATATTCGTACGCGGCGATCGGTCGCTCAGCTACGGCAAGGTGATGGAGGTGATGGGCGCACTGAGCGAGGCCGGGTTCGCCAAGGTCGCGCTGGTTGCCGAGATTCCCGGCAGCAGCGGCCGTCAGCCATCCAGAACGGGTCGCTAGATCATACGACCATGCGCAGGGCTGCGCTCCTTTCGGCGTTGTTGCATGTGGCGGTCTTCCTGATCGCCTGGTTCGGCGTGCCCGATTTTTTCCGGTCCCCGCCGCCGGAAGAGAAGCCGCTGATCGTCGAGATGCTGCCGCTCGCGCAAATCACGAACGCGCCGCCGCCGACGCCGGCGCCGCCGAAGGTGGCGGAGGCACCGAACCCCCCCGAGCCCAAGCCGGAGCCGCCGAAGCCGGAACCGCCCAAAGTCGCGGAGGCGCCCAAGCCGGAGCCACCGAAACCCGAGCCACCCAAGCCGCCGCCGCCCCCACCCCTACCACCGCCACCACCGCAGGCGGCAGCGCCGTCGCCGCCGGCACCTGCGCCGACGCCGGCTCCGCGCGCCGAGGCGCCGCTGCCGAAGCCGCCGCCGCCGCGTCCTGCGCCGCCGAAGCCGCAGCAGGTGGCGCGCGCCACGCCGCCGGCGCCGCAGCCGAATCGGCAGCAGACGTTTGATCTCGACAACGTGCTGCGGGATCTGACGCGTCGTCGTCCGCAGGCGGCGGAGCCGCAGCCTGCGCCGCAGCAGCAACAGGCGCAGACGGCGGCCCGGTCTTCGTCGAATGCACCGCATAACCCGCTGCTGCGGCTTTCGATGACCGAGGAGGACGCGATCCGGCAGAAGATCTACCAGAACTGGAACGTCGATATCGGCGCCAAGGGCATCGAAAGCTTCGTGGTGGAGCTGCGCATCTACACGGCCGTCGACGGCAGCGTGCGCGACGTGCGCGTCGAGAGCCAGGACTGGACGTCCGACGAGCGTTACCGGGCCTTCGTCGAAAGCGCGCGCCGCGCCGTGTTCCGCAGCTCGCCGCTGCCGATTCCGGCGGACAAGGCCGCGCAACTCACGGACGGCAACCTTGTCTTGCGCTTCAGTGCGAAGGACATGCTCGGGATCAGGGGCTGACCGGCCCGGGTGCCACGGAATGGACAAAAATCCGCGCGAGAAGAAGAAGCAAGGATTGGAGAGAGGTACGTGATGTACAGGTCACCCATCGCACGCCTTGCCGGCGTCGCCCTTTGCATGCTCGCCGCCGCCGGCCTCACGGGGACGGCGGATGCCGAGGTGCGAATCGACATCACCCGCGGCAAGGTCGAGCCGATGCCGATCGCGGTGTCACCGTTCTTCGGCGCGCAGCCCAAGGACGCCCAGATCGGTCAGGACCTGACCAACGTGATTGCCGCCAACCTCGAGCGCTCGGGGCTGTTCCATCCGATCGATCCCAAGGCCTACATCCAGACGCCGGTCGCCTTGCGCAACCAGCCGCCGCGTTTTGCCGATTGGCGCGCGATCAATGCCCAGGCGCTCATCCACGGCAATGTCGATCTGCAGTCCGACGGCCGCCTGCGCGTCGAGTTCCGGCTCTGGGACGTCTACGGCGAGAGCCAGATGGAAGGGCGGGTCTTCACGACCGCGCCGCAGAACTGGCGCCGCGTCGCGCACATCATCTCCGACGCGGTCTACAAGCGTATTACCGGGGAGGACGGGTATTTCGACACGCGCATCGTCTATGTCGCGGAGTCGGGCCCGCTGCAGCGGCGGACCAAGCGGCTTGCCATCATGGACCAGGACGGCGCCAACCACCGTTTCCTGACCGACGGCCGTGTCCTGGTGCTGACGCCGCGCTTCTCGCCGACGACGCAGGAGATCACGTATCTCTCCTACATCAACAACAAGCCGCGCGTTTATATCTACAACATCGACACCGGGCAGCAGGAAGTGCTCGGCGATTTTCCGGGCATGACGTTCGCGCCACGATTCTCACCGGACGGAAACCGGGTGATCATGAGCATGGCGCAGAACGGCAACACCGACATCTATGTGATGGACCTGCGCACGCGGCGGGTGCAGCGCCTCACCGATCATCCCGCGATAGACACCTCGCCCACCTATTCGCCGGACGGGCGGCAGATCGTCTTCAACTCCGACCGCAGCGGCGCGCAGCAGCTTTACGTCATGGACAGCGACGGGAGCAACGTGCGGCGGATCAGCTTCGGCACCGGCCGGTATGCGACGCCGGTCTGGTCGCCCCGCGGCGACCTCATCGCCTTCACCCGTATGCATGAGGGTGAATTCTATATCGGCGTAATCCGGCCGGACGGCTCGGGCGAACGGCTGCTGACTCGGGGCTTTCTGGTCGAGGGGCCGACCTGGGCGCCCAATGGACGCGTCCTGATGTATTTTAAACAAAACCCCGCCGATAGCCGTGGACAAGGAACGAATAGTCGACTCTATTCAATCGATCTCACCGGATACAATGAACGGGAAATAATCACGCCAACGGAAGCTTCGGATCCGGCGTGGTCCCCCTTGATTCCGTGACTCCAGAGGCATATAGTCCGCGCCAACCTTAGCTGGGCCAAAAATGTCTCAGTGCGCCCCGGATTGTTGTGTGGGCGGAAGAAAGCAGACATAATCTTTAACGAGCCGCGCGGATACTTGGCCGCGCTGTAGAGTAGAAAAAAAGGAGTTCGAGATGCGTTTCAAGTTGCTGAGCATGTTCGCCGCAGTGTTGCTGCTGGCGGCGTGCGAGACGGCGTCTGACGAGTCGGCTGCAACCGGCGGCACGGGTGGCGTGCAGACCGGCACCGGCGTCACCAGCACCGAGCAGGCCCGGCCACGGACGCCGCAGGAAGAGCTCGTCGCCGAGGTCGGCGACCGAGTCTTTTTCGACTTCGACAAGTCGGACCTGAAGCCTGAGGCGCGTCGTACGATTGAGCGCTGGGCCGCGTTCCTGCGCAAGTATCCGAACCTGACGGTGACCATCGAGGGACATTGCGACGAGCGTGGTACCCGCGAGTACAACCTGGCACTCGGCGAGCGTCGCGCCAATGCGGCCAGGAACTTCCTCGTCTCGCTCGGCATCGAGGCACGCCGCGTGGCGACGATCAGCTACGGCAAGGAGCGTCCGGCGGTCGTCGGCTCGAACGAGGCCGCGTGGTCGCAGAATCGCCGCGCCGTGATGGTCGTCAACTGAGCGACGGCTCCAGCAGCGTCTGAAACGGGCGCCTGTCCGCTGGTCCCCCGGGGCCCTTCGGACAGGCGCCTTTGTTTTGCCCAAGAGCCGAACTAGATTTGTTGACGTGATGGTCACCGTTTCTGTCGTACGACCGCTTGCCCGGTATGCCCTGGCGCTGTCCGTCGTGGTCGGTGCCGGGGTCTCCGCTGCCGTATGGGCGCCGGCATTGGCCCAGCAAGGTCCGGACGTCCGGTCGCTCGTCGATCAGATCGAGCGTCTGCGCCGTGACGTCGACGTCCTCCAGCGGCAACTCGCCCGCTCCGGCGGCGCGCCGGTCGCTCGCGCAACGGATTCGGCGACGTCGGTCGATCCCGGCGAGATCCCCAGTTCGTTCATCGCCCAGACCGACATGCGGTTCGCGACCGTCGACGATCAGCTGCGCGAGCTGACCGGCAAGGTCGAGGAACTCGGCTACAAGCTCTCGCAGATAACTGCGCGGCTCGACAAGCTGGTCGGCGATATCGATTTCCGGCTGACCGCGATCGAACGGGGGGGCGCGGGGGCTGCCCCGCCGCCTGGTAGTTCGTCGGCAGCGGCCGAGGGGGCGACGACGGCATCGGCTGCGCCGGTCGGCCCCGGCCCGCACATGCGCCTGGTGCCGCTTGGCCCATCGGGTCAGCCCGCGCCTGCCGAATCCGCGTCTCAGGCGCCAGGCCCGTCCCGGGCCCCGGCGCCGGCACAGACTGCCGCGATCACCCTTCCGGACGGTTCGCCGGAAGCCCAGTACGAGTTCGCCTATGCGCAGCTGCTGCAGGCGCAGCGCGAACAGGGCGATTTCAGCCGTGCCGAGGCGGCGCTCCGGGCCTTCCTTGCCGCGCATCCCAACCATCGTCTCGCCGGCAACGCGCAATACTGGCTTGGCGAAACCTATTATGTCCGCCGTGATTTCGCAGCCGCGGCGGCGGCCTTCGCTGAGGGCTTCAAGCGCTACCCGAACAGCGAGAAGGCGCCCGACAACCTGCTCAAGCTCGGCATGTCGCTCGGTCATCTCAATCGCAAGAGCGACGCCTGCGGCACGCTCGGCGAGCTGGAGCGGCGCTATCCCAACGCGTCGGTGTCGATCAAGCAGGCGACGCAGCGCGAGAAGCAGCGGCTGAATTGCGGCTGACGATCGGGCGTCCTCAAAGGACGCCGCCGCCAAGATACGAGATGATCGCGCGCAAACCCGACTTGCGCGAAGCTTCGGACGACCATGTCCCGGCACCGGAGGTGTCTGCCGCGGCGGTGTCGGATGCGGTGTTTGCGGCACTGATCGAACGTCTGGGGCCGTTCGAGCGGCGGCCCCGGCTCGCCGTCGGCGTGTCGGGCGGCGCGGACAGCCTCGCCCTCGTCCTGCTCGCGGATCGGTGGGCGCGGTCGCGGGGCGGAGAGGTGACGGCGCTTACCGTCGATCATGGATTGCGGCCGGAATCCGCGGCGGAAGCCGCCCAGGTCGGCGAGTGGCTTGCCCGACGCGGCATCGCGCATCACGTGCTGCGATGGGAAGGGGCGAAGCCGCGCACCGGCATCCAGCAGGCCGCACGGGAGGCGCGCCGCGCCCTGCTGCTGGAATGGTGCCGCCAGGCCGGCGTCCTGCATCTTCTGCTGGCCCATCACCACGACGACCAGCTCGAGACGATGATGCTGCGGCGGGTGCATGGCAGCGGTCCCGACGGCCTTGCGGCGATGGCCGCGGTCGTGGAGACGCCCGAGGTGCGGATCCTCCGCCCGCTCCTCGACGTCCCGGGTCATCGGCTCAAGGCGACGTTGCAGCACCTCGGTCAGCCATGGATCGAGGACCCGAGCAATCGCGATCCGACCTTCGAGCGGGTGCGTATCCGGCAGTCCCTGTCGGCGCCGGCACACGGCACGGCCGGCGGTGCGCCCGTGCCGCCCGATCCGCATCGCTTCGGCGCAGCACGCGCGGCCCGGGACGCGGAGGTTGCAGCGCTGCTGGCCGCGGCCGCAGCGATCTACCCCGAGGGCTGGGCAGTGCTGGACCCGATCAGGCTGCGTGCGGCCGATACGGAATTGTCGCGGCGCGCGCTCACGCGGATCCTGCTTGCGGTCGGCGGTGCGGCCTATCCGCCGCGCAGCGAGCGGCTCGAACGGCTCCATGACGTCCTCCGGCGTGATGCGCTGGGGGGCGGACATACGCTTGCGGGATGCCGGATCCTGCCGCGGCGGGGCGGCATCTTGTTCGTGCGCGAGCCGGCCGCGGCTGCGCACGACGTCGCCGTCGACCGGGCGGGGACGTTCGAATGGGACCGTCGGTTCGTGGTCAAGGTGGCGGGAAGGGGGCCGTGGGACGGGCGCGGCTACCGGCTCGCCCGGTTGGGGGAGGCCGGCTGGGCGCAGGTGGCCGCCGCCGATCCTGCGGTGCGAAACCGGCCCGTTCCGGCGGCGGCAAGGCCCAGCCTGCCGGCTCTATGGGATCTTGACGGGGTGGTCTCGGTGCCCCACCTCCTCTATAGACGCCAGGGCGTTCAGCCTGATAGCGTGGAGATCGTTTCCATGACGTTCCGCCCACGCCATGCATTGGCGGGCACGGGTTTCTTTGTCCTGACTGATCGGCACGCCCCCGGTCGGATCAACATGTCACGATGAGGCGTGGACGGTGAACAATTTCGGTAAAAATTTAGCGCTTTGGGTGATCATCGGTCTGTTGCTGATCGCCCTCTTCAACGTATTCCAGGGGTCTTCGCCGCGCGGTCCGATGGCGCCGCTGGCGTACTCCGACTTCCTTTCTGCCGTCGACCGTCAGCAAGTCACCGACGTCACGATCCAGGGCAATACGATCCGTGGCCATTTCAGCGACGGCCGCGCGTTCTCGACCTACGCCCCGAACGATCCGAACCTCATCTCCCGCCTCACCGACCGCAATGTCCGGGTGAGCGCCGCGCCCGTGGAGGAGAGCATGCATCCGCTGCTCTCGATCCTCGCGTCGTGGTTCCCGTTCCTCGTGCTGATCGGCGTGTGGATCTTCTTCATGCGTCAGATGCAGTCGGGCGGCGGCCGCGCCATGGGCTTCGGCAAGTCGCGGGCGCGTCTGCTGACCGAGAAGGTCGGCCGCGTCACCTTCGACGACGTCGCGGGTATCGACGAAGCCAAGCAGGAGCTCGAGGAGATTGTCGAGTTCCTGCGCGATCCGCAGAAATTCCAGCGCCTCGGCGGCAAGATTCCGAAGGGCGTGCTGCTTGTGGGCCCGCCGGGCACCGGCAAGACGCTGCTCGCGCGCGCGATCGCCGGCGAGGCCAACGTGCCGTTCTTCACCATCTCGGGCTCCGATTTCGTCGAGATGTTCGTCGGCGTCGGCGCATCCCGCGTGCGCGACATGTTCGAGCAGGGCAAGAAGAACGCGCCCTGCATCATCTTCATCGACGAGATCGACGCCGTCGGCCGTCATCGCGGCGCGGGACTGGGCGGCGGCAATGACGAACGCGAGCAGACGCTGAACCAGCTGCTCGTCGAGATGGACGGGTTCGAGGCGAACGAAGGCGTCATCCTCATCGCCGCGACGAACCGGCCGGACGTGCTTGATCCGGCGCTGCTGCGTCCGGGCCGTTTCGACCGCCAGGTCGTCGTACCCAATCCCGACGTCGTCGGCCGCGAGAAGATCCTCAAGGTGCACATGCGCAAGGTGCCGCTCGCGCCGGACGTCGACCCGAAGGTCATCGCGCGCGGAACGCCCGGATTCTCCGGCGCCGATCTCGCCAACCTCGTCAACGAGGCGGCCCTGCTTGCGGCCCGCCGCGGCAAGCGCCTCGTGACCATGGCCGAGATGGAGGACGCCAAGGACAAGGTCATGATGGGTGCGGAGCGCCGCTCGATGGTCATGACCGAGAAGGAGAAGGAGCTGACCGCCTATCACGAGGCGGGCCACGCGCTGGTCGCACTCTCGGTGCCGCAGCACGATCCGCTGCACAAGGTCACCATCATCCCGCGCGGCCGGGCGCTGGGCGTGACCATGAGCCTGCCCGAGCGCGACCGTCTCAGCATGACCAAGCTGGAGATGGAATCCCGCCTCGCGATGATGTTCGGCGGCCGTGTGGCCGAAGAGATCATCTTCGGGGCCGACAACGTCACGACGGGTGCGGCCAACGACATCCAGCAGGCGACGGCGCTCGCGCGGCGCATGGTGACCGAGTTCGGCATGAGCGAGAAGCTCGGACCCGTGCGCTACAATGCGAACGAGCAGGAGGTCTTCCTCGGCCATGCCGTGACGCAGCAGCAGAACGTTTCCGAGGCGACCGCCCAGCTGATCGATGCCGAAATCCGGCGCATCATCGAAAAGGCCGAGGGGACGGCGCGCAGGATCCTCACGGAACGCATCGACGATCTGCACAAGATCGCGCGCGGCCTGCTCGAGTACGAGACGCTGACCGGCGACGAGATCCGGGCGCTGCTGCGCGGCGAGCCGATCGTCCGGCCGGCGGTGGACGAAACGCCGCGGACGCCGGGGCGCCGCGCGTCGGTACCGACCACGGGTCCCGCCGGCAAGGATCGCCCCGAGGGCGGCGGCCTCCGGCCGGAACCGCAGCCGGGCGCCTGAGGCAGCGCACCGAAGCGAATGGAAAGGGACTGGGCTTTGCCCGGTCCCTTTTTTCATGGCGGAACGACGATGATGAGCGCACCCGCGCGGGCCGCGCGTCGTCGCAATTGACGGGCGTCACGGTCCGGGAGTACCTCGGCAGCCATGCCGAACGACATCAACACCGCAGCCGCCTCCGCCGCAACCGTATCGAGCTTCGCAGGCCTTACCCTCGACGTGCCGCGCGTCATGGGGGTCGTCAACGTGACGCCGGACAGTTTTTCAGATGGCGGCGAGTTCGCGACGGCGGACGAGGCGATCGCGCACGGGCACCGACTGCTCGACGAGGGGGCCGACATCATCGATGTCGGCGGCGAATCGACCCGTCCCGGTGCTGCGCCGGTCGCCGCGGACGAGGAACTCCGTCGCGTCATTCCGGTCGTTCGCGCGCTCGCCCGGGCCGGCGCCATCGTGTCCATCGACACCCGGCGCGCCGCCGTGATGCGCGCGGCCGTCGCCGAGGGGGCGTGCATCGTCAACGACGTGACGGCACTGACGTTCGAGCCCGAAAGCCTCGCGACGGTCGCTGCATGCGGCGCCGCGGTGATTCTCATGCATATGCAGGGCGAGCCGGCGACGATGCAGAAGGCGCCACATTACGACGACGCGCCGGCGGAAGTCGCGGCCTATCTCGCGGACCGCGTCGCGGCCTGCGTCGCAGCCGGCATTCCGCGCGAGCGGATCGCCGTCGATCCCGGTATCGGTTTCGGCAAGACGGTCACCCACAACCTGCAGCTCATCGCCAACCTCGACCGGCTCAAGGCGATCGGCGTTCCCATCGTCATCGGGGTCAGCCGCAAGAGCTTCATCGCCCGGCTTTCGCGCGGCGAGGACGCCAAGGCGCGCCTGCCCGGTTCGCTTGCGGCGGCACTCGCCGCCGTCGCGCGCGGCGCCACGATCGTGCGCGTTCACGACGTCGCGGCGACGCGCCAGGCGCTCGCCGTATGGCGGGCAATCGAGGAAACCGCGCGCGATGGTGCGATCCGATGATTGCCGTCCGCACGTTCCGCGCCCGGCGTGCCATTTCGTCGCACGGGCGCGTCTGTTATGGTGCAGCGCATTGACGTTCCGGGAGGGATCTTGAAAGGACGCGTACTGATCGTCGCCGGATCGGATTCGGGCGGCGGCGCCGGCATTCAGGCTGACATCAAGACGGTGACCGTTCTCGGCGGTTACGCGGCGACCGCCATCACGGCGCTCACGGCCCAGAATACCGAGGGCGTGTTCGACGTCATGGGCGTGCCGCCGGCCTTCATCGCCAAGCAGATGCGCCTCGTGCTCGACGACATCGGCGCCGATGCGATCAAGACCGGCATGCTGCACGACCAGGAAGTGATCGCCACCGTCGCCGACGTGCTGGCCGAATATCGCGGCCTGCGCGTGGTGGTCGATCCGGTGATGGTGGCGAAGGGCGGTGCGGCACTCATCGCGCCCAACGCCGTCGCCGCGCTCGTGCGCCGCATCATACCCATGGCGACCGTCATCACGCCGAACCTGCCGGAGGCCGAGCGCCTGCTCGGCCTGCAGATCCGCGATCTCGACGACATGAAGCGCGCGGCCGCATCACTGTTGACGCTCGGTTGCGAGGCGGCCCTGCTCAAGGGCGGGCATCTCGAGTCCGACATCGTGACGGACGTGCTCGCGACGCCCCAGGGTATCGAGCTGTTCACGCATCCGCGCATCGCGACATCGAGCACGCACGGCACCGGATGCACGCTTGCCTCCGCGATCGCGGTCGGTCTGGCGCAGGGCATGACGCTCTCGGCAGCCGTGAAGCGGGCGCGTGCTTTCGTGCGTCAAGCCATCGCCACCGCCCCCGGTCTCGGGCGCGGGCACGGACCGCTCAACCACGCCCACGCGATTCCCGCCGACGAGACGGCTGCGCACTCGTAGCTTCGCTGCCGCCGGCGTCAGCGGTGGACGGCGATCCAGCCTTCGCGCACGGCCTCGGTCCCGGGTTCGTCACGGAGCGTATCTTCGGAAACCGCGCGCGCTGCGAGTGCGCAGACGACGGCGTCGAGTGCATCGGCCGAGGCAAGGAGCCGTGCCGTGATCGCATCCGGCAGCTCCACGCGTGCGGCGAGTCCGGCGACGATCGTCGCGCGCCGTTCCCGTGCCGCCGCCTCGGCGCCGTTGTAGCGGTTTGAGGGCAGATTCCAGGTCTCGAGCTGCGCGGCGGGGAAGACCTCGGCCAACAGCCGGTCGGTGTCGCGCGTCGCCCAGGGCCAGGCCGGACGCGCGCATGCGCCCTGCAAGCGCAGACAGGCGGCCGTGAACGGCGCGCCGCCGCGCGGCCCGTTCCACATGACCGACCGCACGTTGAGGCCGCGCGCACGCCAGAGCCGTTCCGTCGCGCGGAACACGTGCCGTCCGCGCGGCGCGAGGTCCGGCGCCAGCAGGCCGACCAGCTCGGCCCCCCTCGGGAACGGGCGCGGATCGCAGCGCAGCGCCATGATCCACTCGATCAGCGCGGCCCGCGTCGTAAACGGAAAGTGGGCGGCCGGCGGCGCGAATGGTGCATCGATGCCGGCGACGGCGAACGGCGCCTCGCGCAGGAACTGTGCGAGCCGCGCAAACGGCGGCGCCGTGCCGGGCAGTTCCTGCACGCGGCGGACATCCGTCACGCGCAGGCCCGTGCGATGTTCCTCGACGACGGTCGCGATCCAGACGGCGCGTGCGCCGTTGGTCGCGCGCCATTGAAGGTGATTGCCGGAGAAATCGATACCGAGCCAGATCCTCGGCCGGGCGGGGCACACGGCGAGGCTACATGAGCGGATTGCCGGTCTCCGGCGGCTCGCGCAGCACCTCGGCGATGATGCCGAGCGCGCGCTCCAGCTGCGCGCGGTCCCGCGCGGCGGACAGTCCGACGCGCACCGCGTGCGGAACCGGGCCGCGGCCGACGGCGAAGACATCGGCCGGCGCAACGCCCACGCCGCGACGGCGCACCTGCTGCGTGAACTCTTCGCGGCGCCACGGCTCGGGTAGCTTCAGCCAGATGTGGAAGCTCGCCGCGTGCGCCGCATAGTCGGTGCCGGCGAGCATGCGCGCGGCGATCTTCTGGCGGGCCTCCGTCTCGTCCTTCATGCGCCGGGCCATGCTTTCCGCCCGTCCGGAACGGATCAGGCGCGCGGCGACTTCCGCCGTCACGGAGGGCGCCATCCACATCGTCGCCCGCAGCGACGAGCCGATGCGCTCGAGCAGGGTCTCGCTCGCACGGACGTATCCGATGCGCAGGCCGGGTGCCACGGACTTCGACAGGCTGGTGACGAAGATGGAGCGATCGGGCGCGAAGCTCGACAGCGGCGGCGGCGCGGTGCCGGCGAGAAACCCGTAAATGTCGTCCTCGATGATGACGACGTCGTGGCGCCGGCAGATATCGGCGATTTCTGCGCGGCGCGCCTCCGGCATCAGCGCGGTCGTCGGATTGTGCAGCGTGGGGATGCAGTAGAGCGCCTTGGCGCCGGTCATCCGGCACGCGGCATCGAGCGCATCGGGCACTAGTCCGTATTCGTCGATTGCGACGCCGTGAAGCCGCAGCGACAAGAGCGTCGCCAGCGACTTGAGACCGTAGAACGTGAGCTGCTCCGTCAACACGACGTCGCCGGCGCGGGTGAGCGCCGCCAGGGCGAGAAGCATGCCGTGCTGGGCGCCGGCGCTCACGGCGACCTGCGCGGGTGACGCCGCGAGTCCGCTGCGCGTGATCCATTCGGCGCCGGCTTCGCGATGCTGCGGCAGGCCGAGATTGGGCGCATAGCCGATCAGGGGGCCGACGTCGCCGCTCTCGCCAATCTCGGCGACGACCGCGGCGATCTCCTCGTTCTCGCGCCAGCCCGACGGGAGGTTGCGCGCGAGATCGATGAAACCGTCATCGGTCGCGACCGGGGGCGGGATGGTGTCGACGCTGCGCTCGCGGATGTAGGTCCCGCGCCCGACCTCGCCGGCGATGAGGCCGCGCCGCTCCGCCTCGGCATAGGCCCGCGTCACTGTGCCGACCGTTACCCCGAGCCGCCACGCCAGCTCGCGGTGCGTGGGCAGACGGTCGCCCGGCTTCAGCCGTCCGGCGGCGATGTCGGCGGCAAGGACCTCGGCAATGGCGAGATAGCGGGGGCCGTTCCGACCGTGGAGATCCGGCAACCAATTTGTCATGGTGACAATCTGTAGTTTGACTCGAAAATTGTGTCAAATGTAGCGTCAAAGATGAGGATTGTAGCGCACTTGTCCCGTTGTGCTGGAGAATTGTATGCATACAATGCTTCGGCGGGAGGGGCTGAGCCGTACGCCGCCGCGGCTCGTCGAACTACTGCACGCGATTCATGCCGTCATTCTCCGCGGCGCGGTCGCCGTCTGCACGTGGCAGGCACGGGCGAGCGAACGCGCGCGCTTGGCCGAGCTCGACGATCGTCTGCTCAAGGATGTCGGCCTCAGCCGGGCCGACATCGAGCGTGAGGTGCGCAAGCCGTTCTGGCAGCCTTGAGACGGGGAAGAGGCCAAGAGGACATCATGTACATTCCGCCTGCATTCGCCGAACGCGACGTCGCGAAGCTGCACGCGTTCGTGGCGACCTACGGATTCGCGACTATCGTTTCGAACGGGCCCGAAGGTCTCGTCGCGACGCACGTGCCGGTTCTGCTCGAGCGCGATCGCGGCCCGTACGGCACGCTCGTCGCGCACCTCGCGCGCGCCAATCCGCATGGGCAGGCGCTCGACGATGCCGAGGTGCTCGCCATCTTCCACGGGCCGCACGGCTACGTGTCGCCGTCCTGGTATGCGACGCATCCGGCGGTGCCGACCTGGAACTACGCCGTCGTCCACGCCTATGGTCGCGCGCGGTTGGTGCACGACGAAATCCGGCTCCGCGACATCGTCGCCGACCTGACGGCGAAGTACGAGTCCGGCCGCGCGCGCCCCTGGACCGTCGACGGCCTGCCCGAACAGTTCATGCACGGCATGCTCAAGGCCATCGTCGGGGTCGAGATCGAAATCACCCGCCTCGAGGGCAAACTCAAGCTCAGCCAGAATCGCAGCGCGGTCGACCGGCGCAACGTGATCGCGGCGCTGCGGCAGAGCGACAACGCGGCGGATCGCGCGCTCGCCGACTATATGGCGCAGCACGCGGCGCCCCCGCCAGAAGCATAGGACACGGGACAAGCCATGCGCATCGAACCCGTCACGCTCGAAGGAAGGCATGTCCGGTTGGAGCCGCTGTCGCGCCGCCATCTCGGCCCGCTCGGCGCAGTGCTCGATCCAACCCTGCTGCAGTGGTTTGCGCAGCCGGTGACGGACGAGTCGGATCTCGCCGCGTTCATCGACGAGGCGCTGCGCCAGCAGGACGCCGGCACGGCGCTTCCTTTTGCCATCGTCGAGCGTCGGTCCGGCCGCGCGATCGGGTCGACGCGATTCGCGAACATCGACCGCGCCAACCGGCGGCTCGAGATCGGCTGGACCTGGATCGCCCGGCCGTGGCAGCGCACCGCGGTCAATACCGAGGCGAAGCTGCTGATGCTGACGCACGCCTTCGAGACCCTCGGCGCGATTCGCGTCGAGTTCAAGACGGACTCCCTCAACACGCAGTCGCGCGCGGCACTCGCGCGCCTGGGCGCACGCGAGGAGGGAACGTTCCGCAACCACATGATCACGGCATCGGGCCGTGTGCGGCACAGCGTGTGGTTCAGCATCATCGACAGCGAGTGGCTCAAGGTGAAGAAGGGGCTCGAGACGCGGCTCAAGGCCAAGGGCCGGCTCGCGCGCCGCGAGGTCACGCAGGAGGCGCCGGCCGGATGACCACGCCCATGCTGTTGAGGAGCGCCTCGACGCCGACGAGTTCGTCGACGTATGCCACTAGTCCGGTCTTGCCGGCCGGACGCGCAAGGCGGCGGAACTCAAGTCGATGGTGCTGCTCCTCCTCCGCGCCGCAGGCGATGACGTACGATGCGCATATCGGCATGTCGCGGGCGGACAACGCATTCCTTTTCCACGCCAACGCTGAGGAGACCGTTCACCCAACGCTGAGGACGTCGATCGATGGAGCTGCCGATCTATCAAATCGATGCGTTCACCGACCGGATCTTCGGGGGCAATCCGGCGGCCGTCGTGCCGCTGAAATCGTGGCTGCCCGATGCGACCATGCAGACGATCGCGGCCGAAAACAACCTGTCGGAAACGGCATTCTTCGTTCAAAACGACGCCTGGTACGACCTGCGCTGGTTCACGCCGACGGTCGAGGTCGATCTGTGCGGCCACGCGACGCTCGCCGCCGGATACCTGATACTCACGCGGCTTTCGCCGGAGGCGGACCGGGTCGATTTCATGACGCGGAGCGGGAAACTGTCGGTGACGCGCGTCGGCGATTATTTCGCGCTCGATTTCCCGTCGCGGCCGCCCGAACCCGTTGCATCGGCCGAGGCCGTCGCCGAGGCGCTCGGCGCCAAGCCGGTCGAGCTGCTCGCCGCGCGCGATTATCTGGCCGTGTTCGAGGACGAGGACCAGGTGCGCGCGCTGCGGCCGGACATGACGAAGGTCGCCGCTCTCGACCGGTTCGCGGTCATCGCCACGGCGCCGGGGACGTCGTGCGACTTCGTCTCGCGCTTCTTCGCGCCCGCGAAGGGCGTGCCCGAAGATCCGGTCACGGGTTCCGCGCATTGCACGCTCGTTCCCTACTGGGCGAAGCGCCTCGGCCGCAGCGCGCTTCATGCGCGACAGGTTTCGGCGCGTGGCGGCGAGCTGTTCTGCGAGGACCACGGTCCGCGCGTGTCGATCGGCGGGCACGCCGTGCTCTACCTCGAAGGCGTCATTCATGTCTGAGCGCACCGACGTCGCGATCACGGATGCGTCCGTGCCCGACGACATGGAAGTGGTGCGCACGCTGTTTCTCGAGTACGCCGGCGGTCTGGGTTTCAGCCTCTCTTTCCAGGGGTTCGAGCGCGAACTCGCCGAGCTGCCGGGTTCGTATGCCGCGCCGGGGGGCTGCATCCTGCTTGCCCGGCGCGGCGAGGAGACGGGCGGCGTCGTCGCACTTCGGCCGCTCGAGCCCGGCATCTGTGAGATGAAGCGCCTCTACGTGCGCCCCGCCTGGCGCGGTCTGCATATCGGCGACCGGCTCGCCCGCCGCGTCATCGAACGGGCGCGGCAGTTGAACTACCGCGCGATGCGGCTCGATACGCACGAATCGATGGGACCGGCCATCGCGCTCTATCGCCGGCTGGGCTTTCGCGAGATTCCGCGCTACTACGACAATCCGATGGACGGCATCATCTACTTCGAACGCCGGCTCGACGACGGGCGCTGATCGCCGGGGTCCGGCGCGACCGGCAGCGCAAGAACCGGGTGGCGCGGGGGCCCCTGCGGGCCTAGGCTGAGTCCCTGACGTGATCAGGGAATCGAACAATGCCGAGCGATTACGCGCGTATCGAACAGGCCCTGGCCTATATCGCCGACCGGGTCGACCAGCAGCCGGAGCTGGACGAGATCGCGGCCGCCGTCGGCCTCAGTCCGTTCCACTTCCAGCGCCTGTTCACCCGGTGGGTCGGCGTCAGCCCGAAAAAGTTTCTTCAGTATCTGACGCTCGATCGCGCCAAGGCCTGCCTTGCCGAGTCGGCGAGCGTGCTCGATGCCGCACTCGCCGCCGGTCTGTCGGGGCCGGGGCGACTGCACGACCTGTTCGTCACGCACGAGGCGGTCACGCCGGGCGAGTTCAAGCAGCGCGGCGCGGGACTGACCATCACCTATGGCTGGGCGGAATCGCCCTTCGGCGACTGCCTCATCATGATGACGCCGCGCGGCATCTGCGGACTTGCCTTCGTGGTCGACGGCGACCGCGCCGCGTGCTTCGACGACATGCGCCGCCGCTGGCCGTTCGCGAAGTTCGTCGAGGACAACGAGCGCATCGCACAACTCGGCCGCGCCATCTTCGCGCCGCGCCGCCGCCATGACGAGCCGCTGCGTCTCGTCCTCTACGGCTCGCCGTTCCAGATCAAGGTATGGGAGGCGCTGCTGCGGATTCCGCCCGGCGCGCTCGTGTCCTACGACCGGCTCGCCGAGGCGATCGGCGCGGCGGGGGCGGCGCGCGCCGTTGGGGCGGCCGTGGGCGACAACCCGATCTCGTACCTGATCCCGTGCCACCGCGTGATCCGCAAGTCGGGCGTCATCAATCACTACCACTGGGGCCGGGCGCGCAAGCTCGCCATGATCGGCTGGGAGGCGGTCACGGCCGAACAGCAGTCCCGCGCCGTGGCCAGCTGATCGATACCGATGGCGCCGCGCCTCACGCGCGGCGATATCGGGTCAGGATGAACTGGTCCTTGTGCGGACCGCGCACCCGCCAGGCGGTCAGCCAGGCGGCTTCGTCGAGAAGGACATAGCGGCCGCGATAACGGTCGTCGCCGCAGTCATGAACGGCACAGGCGATGCCGTTCCGAAGGTCGAGCGCATGGAAGGGGCGCCCGTCGCGGAACAGCACCTCGGCGCGCCACGGCGCCGGGAACAGATACGTGTAGGTCTGAGTGGCGGGCCCACGATAGTCGCCGAGGCGGAGCTCGCCGGTTTCGACATAGCGCAGTCCGCCCGCCGCGTCGTCGAACGTGGCGATGCCCTCGAACGTGCCGGTCACCGCACGGCGCCGGTCGCGCACATGGCGCCGGACCGTCCATCGTCCGGCGAGGAACGCATACAGGTCGGCGAACCGGCGGTGAGCGGCCCCGGTCATCGGCGCAATCGGTGCGGCCCCATATTGATCGGCAGGTGCAACCTGCTACCTTGCCGCATCCCGAGGCGTCCAGGGGAAATGCCGCAACATGACGAAGTCGTACAAGGTCGCCGTCATTCCCGGCGACGGCATCGGCAGGGAAGTCGTGCCGGAAGGGCTCCGCGTTCTCGAGACCGCCAGCCGGAAGTTCGGTTTCTCGCTCCAGTTCGACCATTTCGACTGGAGCTGCGAGAAATACACGAAGACCGGGCGGATGATGCCCGAGGACGGCCTCAACCAGCTTCGCCCCTATGACGGGATCTATCTGGGCGCCGTCGGCTTCCCCGGCGTTCCGGACCACGTCTCGCTGTGGGGGCTGCTCATCCCGATCCGCCGCGGCTTCCAGCAATACGTGAACCTGCGCCCCGTACGGCTGCTCCGGGGGCTCGAGTCGCCGCTCAAGGGACGCGGCCCTGCGGACATCGACATGGTCATCGTCCGCGAGAACGTCGAAGGCGAGTATTCCGAGATCGGCGGGCGGATGAATCACGGCACCGAGGACGAACTCGTCGTGCAGCAGGCGATATTCACGCGCAAGGGCTGCGACCGCATCATGCGCTACGCGTTCGAGCTCGCACGCAAGCGCCGCAAGCACGTGACCTCTGCGACCAAGTCGAACGGCATCTCGATCAGCATGCCGTACTGGGACGAGCGCTTCGCGGCGATGAGACAGAACTATCCCGACGTGAAGACGGCCCAGTACCACATCGACATCCTGTGCGCGCACATGGTGCGCCATCCGGACTGGTTCGACGTCATCGTCGCCAGCAACCTGTTCGGCGACATCCTCTCGGACCTCGCGCCGGCGGTGGCAGCGGGAATCGGCGTGGCACCGGGTGCCAACATCAATCCGGAGAAGAACTACCCCTCCATGTTCGAGCCGGTGCACGGCTCCGCCCCCGACATCGCCGGCCGGGGCATCGCCAACCCGATCGGCCAGATCTGGACCGGCGCGATGATGCTAGATCATTTCGGCGAATCCGAAGCGGCGAGCGCGATCGTCAGGGCGATCGAGACGGTCATCGCCGAGACCGACCTGCGCACGCCCGATCTCGGCGGCAGGACGACGACGAGCGAAATGGGCAAGGCAATCGCGGAGGCGATCTGACATGAGGCCGCGTCACGACCTCTATCTCGACGACTTCCAGGTCGGCGACCGGTTCGAGAGTCCCGCCGGATACACCTTCACCGACGCCGACATCATCGGCTTCGCGTCGCGCTACGATCCACAGCCGTTCCACGTCGACGCCGAGGCGGCGAAGGGCTCGATCTTCGGCGGCCTGATCGCGAGCGGCTTTCACACGCTCGCGGTCGCGTTCCGGCTGTTCTACCAGACCGGGGCGCTCACCTCGGCCAATATGGGCGGGCCCGGGCTCGACGAACTGCGCTGGCTCAAGCCCGTCCGGGTCGGTGATACGATACGCGTCACCGCCGAGATCGTCGAAGTGAGGCCGTCGACCTCGAAGCCGGATCGCGGAATCCTGCGGTACCGGCTCACGTGCACGAACCAGAACGGCGAGACGGTGATGACGGTGGTGATCACCTCGCTCGTGAAACGCAGGCCAAAGACTTGAACACACGCAAGACCGCGACCGTCGTCGCGGTATCCTGTTTCGCCGAAGTCGCGAACCTTCTGCCCTACGCCACGTTCCCCGCGCTGATACCGGACCTCATGGCCGAATGGGGCCTCGGCAGCGGCGAGGTCGGCTGGATCAGCGGCATGGGAATGATCGGCTACATGCTGCTGGTGCCATGGCTCATGGGCATCACTGACCGCATCGATGCACGCCGGGTGCTGATGTTCGGCTGTGCGCTGTCCGCGATCGCGCCCTTCGGATTCGGCCTGTTCGCCACCGGGTTCTGGAGTGCGCTGGTCTGGCAGACGCTTGCCGGCATCGGCCTTGCCGGCTGCTACATGCCGGGCCTCAAGGTGATGACGGATCGCGTCGGCGCCGCCGAGTCGTCGCGAAGCATCGTGCTGTACACGGCGAGCTATTCGGTCGGCGTCGGTCTTTCCTTTCTTCTCGCCGGCTGGACGGGGGCGACGCTGGGCTGGCGCTGGGCCTTCGTCATCGCCGGCACCGGTCCGTGCGTCGCGTTTGCCGCCGTGTGGATGCTGCTTGCGCCATGCGCGCCGGAGTCGCGCGGCACCGCGAGCGTCCTGTCCGGGTTCCGCGCCGTGCTCCGCAACCGTGCCGCGATCGGCTACATCCTGGCCTATGGCTGGCACGGCTACGAACTTGCAGCGCACCGCGCGTGGATCGTCGCGTTCCTCGTCTTCGTCGCAGGCAGCGGTTCCGGCCTGCCGCCGCCGCTGACGCCGGCCGTTCTCGCGGCGATCTCGACCTTCATCGCGATGCCGGCCAGCGTGGTCGGGAACGAACTCGCCATACGTTTCGGCCGGCGGCGGACGCTCGCCGTGCTGATGCTCGTCTCGAGCCTCGTCGGCGTCACGCTGGGCCTCGCGGCGACGCAACCATGGTGGGTGATCGTGCCGCTGGTGCTGATCTATTCGGTCACGGTCGCCATCGACTCCGGATCGTTGACCGCCGGAACGGTCGCCGCAGCCGATCCGCACGTGCGCGGTGCGACCATTGCGATCCATTCGATGGTCGGATTCGGCATTTCCGCGCTCGGGCCGCTGTGCGTCGGCCTCGCCCTCGACGCCACGGGCGGCGTCGGTACGGGGCAGGGCTGGGCCTTCGGGTTCGCGGTGATGGCCGCCGGGGCCGCCATCGGCGCCCTGTGTCTTGCGATCGGACGCGGGCGCGGCATCTGACACGGGCCGGTTGTCCGGGCCGTCTCAATCGCTTGACGCCGGCCCCAAGCCCCTGGAACGGCTGCCTTGGCAGCTGTCGCAGCTGTCGCAGCTGTCGCAGCTGTCGCAGCTGTCGCAGCTGTCGCAGCTGTCGCAGCTGTCTCAGCTATCTCAGCTGTCTCAGCTGTCTCAGCCGTTCCGTCGATCCGGCTGTTTCAGCTGTTCCAACTGTTTCGTCTGTTCCAGCCGGTTCATCTGTTCCGGCCGTCCCGCCTGTTCCAACCGTTTCACCTGTTCCGGCATTTCAGCCGTTCCATCCGTTCCGACCGTTCCATCCGTTCCGACCGTTTCATCCGTTCCGGCTGTTTCAGCCGTCTCGGCGGCGGTGCAGACCGGCCCGCCGGCAGGGATCGTTTCCGCGGCAGATCGGTTTTGACACGCGGAGCCGCCCCCGATCCTTGGCCAAAATGGCATCGCCGAGCCGCCGCAGAGGCGCGACGTATCTCCTGAGCGTTCTCATCGCGCTCGCCCCGGTTGCGTCCGCGGGCGGGCGACTGGTCACGATCGTCGGTACCACCGCCGGGTTGACGCTTGCGGTACCGGACGCGGCGGAAGCCCAGCGCCGGTCGGGCGGCTATGCGCGCCCGCGCGCGCCGGCCGTGCGCACGCCGTCGGTTCGTCCCGCGCCCCGCGCGATACCGCGGACGCCATCGACCAGCCAGGGGTATCGCCGTCCTTCCGTAAGTCCGCGCGACGGCTCGGGCATGCGAAGCCCGCCATCGGGCGCACCGTCCATGGGCGACCGCAGCCTGTCGCGGCGCGGTTCGGGCGAGGCGCTGCAGCGCTACCGGATGGATCAGGAGCGTGCGCCGTCGGCGACGCCGTCGCCGGTACCCTCGCGCCGTCCCAGCACCGCACCGCCCGGCGAGCGACATGGCTGGGGAAGCGGCCGCAGCGGCGGACCGTTCGGCGGGTGGGAACCGCCGCCATATGCCTTCGGCTCGCGGCCGAGTTTCGGAGTCTGGGACGCCGTCTTTCTCTGGTTTCTGCTCGATACGCTGTCGCGTCCCGGCCATGCCGACTTCTTCCACAATCACCAGAACGATCCCGGTTATCAGCAATGGCGCGCCGAGGCGGAGCAGCGCGCGCAGACGAACCCGGCGCTACGGGCCAAGCTCGACCAGCTCGACCGTGAACTTGCGGAACGCGAGGGGCAGCTGCGCGATCCCGACTTCCTGCCGCCCGACACGCCGCCCGATGCCGCCCTTGCCGAACGCGACGCGCCGCCGCCGTTGACCTCGCCCGGGGGTCCCATTTTGACGCCGGTGCTTCTCGGCGGCGGGGTGTTCCTTCTGCTTTGGGCATGGCGGCGCAACGCCTTCCAAACACTGTCCCGCGCCGGAGGAGGTTCGTCCATGGGGCCGCTCGAAACCGCCGGAAACATCCTTCGCCGCAAGATCTCCGGCGAGCGCTACGTGCCGTCGCTCTTTCGGGTCGGCATGACCGTGACGATGGATCCGACACCGTTCGTTCTTGCCGCCGACCTAACCAAAGTGCCGGTGCCGGCGCCATCGGGCGCCAACCTGCTCGCGAACGTCCAGGCGGTCGGGACGTTGCGCAACGGCGCGACGCTGTACCGGCTCTACATCGACGAACGGAGCTTCTTCCAGCTTCACCTCGACCAGGACGGCATGCCGGACGAATGCCGGTTCTTCGGCTGGATCGACGAGGTCAATCCCGCGAGCGCCGAGGAGTGGGGATTCTGGCTCGACGAACGGGAAGGGATGATCGGCTGGCCGGAGTTCCAGACCAAGGACGGCAAGATATATGCGCGCGCCTGGACCCCGGGCGATCGCCGGATTGCGCCGCAGCGCTTCGTGGAAACCCGCGCCGAGCTGAACGGCAGCCGGACGGTGCGCCGCGAAGCGATGCTTTATGCCGCACCCACCGGCGCGGCCGCGCCGGCGCCGGAGACGGAATACGTCCTCGTCGAAATGGTCGAGAGCGAAGGACAGGCCTGGGTCGAGATCCACGCCGGGATTGACGTCAACCCGGCCGCGCTCTCGCTGTCCTGACCTGCGCCCGCCGCCACGGAAGATCCTGTCCCATGGAAACCAATATCGGCTCCATCATCGATGCGCTGCAGTCCGGCGTACCGGTGCTTCTGCTCCATTTCGCGACGACGCTCGTCCTGCTCGGACTCGGCGTCGCCGGCTACATGGCGATCACGCCGTTTCACGAGCCAACGTTGGTGGCAAAGGGCAATGTCGCGGCCGGCATCGTTCTTGCCGGCACGGTGATCGCGCTCGCGATTCCGCTCGCCGCGACGCTCGCCACCAGCGCAGTCTGGCTCGACATCGCGCTGTGGGGGCTCGTCGCCCTCCTGCTGCAGCTCGTGACGTTTGCGATCGCATCGATCGTCATCCGACGCCTGCGGGACATGATCGAAGCGGGGAACATTGCCGCGGCACTCATGTTGGTGGGCATACAGGTCGCGGTCGCACTCCTCAATGCCGGGGCCATGGCGGGATAGCCGCGCCATCGCACCAGGCGCCGCCGCCACCCATAAACGCGAGGTCGCCCATGCTTGCATTCATTCGAAATCTCATCGGGGTGAAGACCGACCGGGCCGTCCAAAGCGCGCTCGAAGCGCTCGTCAAATGGGATCCCACTGCCGCCACCGAGGCGGAATTGCGGACGATGGAGCAGCATCTCGACGAACTCGGCATCCAGGTCGCCGAAGCGCGCGCCGCCCACGAGCGCGAGCAAAAGGAGGCCGAGGCGATCGCCAAGCTCGCGCAACAGCGCATGGCGGCAGCCGAAAGGCTGGAACAGCAGCTTGCGACGGAAACCGATCCGGCGCGAAAGGCCGAGCTGGAACGAAGCCTGGAGACCCTGGTCGGCATGCTCGAGCAGATGGCGCCCGAGGTCGACCGCGAGGCGGCGGATGCGGCCGATGCGCGCGAGTTCCTCGAAATGCTCGAAAATGCCTATGCGCAGGCCGGTGCGAAGCTCAAGGCGGCCCGCAGCGAGCTGAGTCGTGCGCATCGCGACATGGCGCGCGCCGATCAGCAGCGGGCGATGGCCGAACGGCGGGCCGAGGCGGCGCGCCAGGCCGCCGGACTGGCCAGCGCCACGAGCGGGCTGAGCGTGGCGCTGAAGGCGATGCAGGATCGCGCGGCCAAGGACCTCGCCGCCGCCGAGGCGGCCAACGCCAAGGCGAAGCTGCTGCAACCGACGCGTCCCGAGAAAGACGACCCGAACATCGCCGCGGCGCTGGCGGCGGTATCGGCGGACCGGCCCGCGCCCGAAAGCCTCACCGAGCGGCTCGCGGCGATCCGGCAGCGGCACGTGCCTGCCGCCCTGCAGACCGAGAAAACATAAAAGATTCAGGCTACCCCGCCGCCCTTCAAACAAAAGCGCCCGCCGGCATCGGATCGCCTCGCCGCGGGCGCAATTGTGCTGCCCGGATTGGACGATAAAGACGAGGGCGCGTCAATCTAGTTTCTCCGGGTCAATCCGGTTTCCTTGCTCGGTCTGCCTGCGACCAGATGGCGCGTCGGCAATTTCCTGTTGCTCCGCCCCAGGGGCCCCCCTATTGTCCGCGGCGGGCCAGAACCTCCCAACGGGTTCCGGCTATTCTGGAAGGAATAGCGACACATGACACACCCAAAGCCGGCCGTTCGGCCGAAACGCCCCCATTTTTCCTCAGGTCCCTGTGCGAAACGTCCGGGCTGGACGCTCAAGGCGCTGTCCGATGCGCTCGTCGGAAGGTCGCATCGCTCCAAGTCCGGCAAGGCGAAACTCGCCGAAGTGATCGAACGCAGCCGCGCGATCCTGGGCATTCCCGCCGACTATCGCATCGGGATCGTGCCGGCCTCCGATACCGGGGCCGTCGAGATGGCGCTGTGGTCGATGCTGGGCGCGCGCGGCGTCGACATGCTGGCGTGGGAGAGCTTCGGGGCCGGCTGGGTCACCGATGTCGTCAAGCAACTCAAACTGAACGACGTGCGCGTGTTCGAGGCGCCGTACGGCCAGATCCCCGATCTGTCGCAGGTCGATCCCGATCGCGACGTCGTGTTCACCTGGAACGGCACGACCTCGGGCGTCCGCGTGCCGAACGGCGACTGGATCCGCGCCGACCGGAAGGGCCTGACGATCTGCGATGCGACCTCGGCGGCGTTCGCCATGGATCTGCCGTGGGACAAGCTCGACGTCACCACCTATTCCTGGCAGAAGGTGCTGGGCGGCGAGGCGCAGCACGGCATGCTGATCCTGAGCCCCCGCGCGGTGGAGCGTCTCGAGACCTTCAAGCCCGACCGTCCATTGCCGAAGATCTTCCGCCTGACGCAGGGCGGCAAGCTGATCGAGGGCATTTTCAAGGGCGACACCATCAACACGCCGTCGATGCTGGCCGTCGAAGATGCGCTCGACGGCCTGAAATGGGCCGAGTCGATCGGCGGCCTCAAGGGCCTCATCGCACGCTCCGAAGCGAACCTCGCCGCGATCGAGGCGTGGGCCGAACGGGCCGGCTGGGTCGGCTTCCTCGCCGAGGACCGGCGCATCCGCTCCTGCACCTCGGTGTGCCTGAAGATCGTCGATCCGGTGGTCGTCGCGATGAAGCCCGAGGACAAGGCCGCCTTCTCGAAGCGCATGGTGGCACTGCTGGAGGCGGAGAAGGTCGCCTACGACATCGACGCCTATCGCGATGCGCCGCCGGGCCTCAGGATCTGGGCCGGTGCGACCGTCGAGAAGGACGATCTCGAGGCGCTGTTCCCGTGGCTCGACTGGGCGTTTGCCACCGTCAAGGACGAGACGATGGCGAGGGCGTGACGTCGCGTCGCCCCTCGTCTTTCGACACGCTCATCCTTCGACACGCTCAGGATGAAGTCGATCTTTCCATCCATATGACCAGAAGCCTCGCCCCGAGCCGTTCCGAGGGGCGAGGGCAAGGATCGTTCCCATGCCCAAGGTTCTCATCGCCGATAATCTCAGCCCGCGCGCCGTCGAGATCTTCAAGCAGCGCGGCATCGAATTCGACGTGAAGACCGGCCTGAAGCCGCCGGAGCTCAAGGCCATCATCGGCGAATACGACGGCCTCGCCGTCCGTTCGGCCACCAAGGTCACCGCTGACATCATCGAGGCGGCGAAGAAGCTGAAGGTGATCGGTCGCGCCGGCATCGGCGTCGACACGATCGACGTCGCCGCCGCGACCGCGCGCGGCATCGTCGTGATGAACACGCCGTTCGGCAACTCGATCACCACGGCCGAGCACGCGATCGCGCTGATGTTCGCCCTGGCGCGACAGATTCCGGCCGCCGACCGGTCGACGCAGGCGGGCAAGTGGGAGAAGAACCGGTTCCTCGGCGTCGAGCTGACCAACAAGACGCTGGGCATCGTCGGCTGCGGCAATATCGGCTCGATCGTCGCCGACCGCGCGCTCGGCCTGAAGATGAAGGTCGTGGCGTACGATCCCTATCTGTCGCCGGCACGCGCGCAGGAACTGGGGGTCGAGAAGGTCGAGCTCGACGAACTGTTCGCGCGCGCCGACTTCATCACGCTGCACACGCCGCTGACCGAGGCGACCCGCAACCTCATCGACGCCAAGGCGCTGTTCAAGATGAAGAAGGGCGTGCGCATCATCAACTGCGCGCGCGGCGGCCTGATCGTCGAGGAGGATCTGAAGGCGGCGCTCGACTCAGGCCACGTCGCCGGCGCGGCGCTCGACGTGTTCCCCGTCGAACCCGCCAAGGAGAACATCCTGTTCGGCCGCGACGACGTGATCTGCACGCCGCATCTCGGCGCCTCGACGGTCGAGGCGCAGGAGAACGTGGCGATCCAGATCGCCGAGCAGATCTCGGATTTCCTGCTGTCGGGCGCGGTCACGAATGCCGTCAACATGGCCTCGGTGAGCGGCGAGGACGCGCCGAAGCTGAGGCCCTACATGGCGCTGGCCATGAAGCTCGGCAGCTTCCTGGGGCAGGTGACCGACCGCAACATCCGTTCGGTGCGCATCGAGTACGAGGGACATGCCGCGGGCCTGAACGTGAAGCCGCTGACGGCGGCCGTGCTGATGGGCGTGCTGCAGCCGCAGCTCGAAACCGTCAACATGGTCAACGCGCCGGTGATCGCGCGCGAGCGCAACATCGCGGTGACCGAGACCAAGCACGACCGCGCGGTCGACTACCAGACCCTCATCCGCGTCACGGTCGAGGCCGAGGATCGCGTGCGCCGGATCGCCGGCACGCTGATCGCCGACCGGCCGCGCATCTGCGAGATCGAGGGAATCGCCGTCGAGGCAGAGTTCGGCCCGTATCTTCTCTACGTGCGCAACCAGGACAAGCCGGGCTTCGTCGGCAATCTCGGCTGCCTTCTGGGCGATGCCGGCATCAACATCGCGACGTTCGGCATGGGACGGCGCGAACCCGGCGGCGAGGCGATCTGCCTCATCGTGCTCGATGCGCCCGTGCCCGAACCGGTGCTGGCGAAGGTGCGGTCGATCAAGCACGTCGTCAAGGCGCGCGTCCTCAAGTTCTGAGACGGAACGGACGAACCGCCGGGATGCGCCCACGCGGGCGTGGGCGCATCCCGGCGCGCCGTTCATTCACAGGATCTCCGGCCGGAACTGCGCGCGGCGGCTGATGATGTCGCCCGCGACCATGAAGACGCCATCGCCCGTGTAGTGCAGCGTCTTCGGGTGCTTCGGCGATGGGGCGACGTGCGCCTTCACGACCTCGAAGATGAAGAAGTTGTACCGGTCGATCAGGGCCCCGTCGTAGAGCCGGCATTCGAAATTGGCGTGGCATTCGCGGATCAACGGCGCCTCGACCTACCGGGCCGGGTCGGCCGTCAGGCCGAACTCGCGGAACTTGTCGATCTCCGCGCCCGAGGTGTTGCCGATGCCAACAACCGCATCGGCGAGCGTCACCGTCGGCAGGTTGATGACGCATTCGCCGCTACTGCGGATCATGTCGAAGCTGTGGTTGCCGGCGGCGATGACGCAGCCGACGAGCGAGGGCGTGAACTCCATGACCGTGTGCCAGCCCATCGTCATGATGTTCGTCTTGCCCCGCCAGCGCGACGACACGAGCACGATCGGGCCGGGCTCCAGATACCGGCGAACCTGGCTCACGGGAAAATCCTTCTTCTTTGGATATCTCGTCATGGCGCACGCCTCGTCCGCAACCGGTCCTCGCCCAAGACTATATAGCGCCGGCGGCCGATGCGTCCGTTTCGCGCGTTCCTGCGGCGGGTGAACCTTAACGAGGCGTTAGGGATCGACGGCCACACTCCGGCGCCATGAGGGTCGGAGTCGGGAGTGCGCGCGCCTTGTTCGTCGTCGCGGCCGCAGCGGCCGTTGCTGCATGCGGGCGCGAGCCGTCCGAAGCGGATCTGTTGCGCGCCCTTCAGCGCTATCATGCCGCATGGGCGGCGGAACAGCGCCAGCATGGCATGGCGCGCCGAACGCCCGTCTTCGTCAATCTCGCCTTCGATGCGACGCTCAACCTTCACATCCATGCCGTGCGCAAGGAACGCTGTCGGCCGGCCACGGAGGCGATGGGTTACATCTGCACGGTCGAAGTCGAGGCGACGACGCCCTATCAAAGCGGCGTACGACGGCGGGTCGAGGCCCGATTCGTCGAGGGCACGAAAGGTTGGCTTGCGGTGAAGCCGCGGCCGCTCGATACAAGCGTTCGACAGGGACCGGACGCCGGCAACCCGGGCTAATCCGCTTCGATGATGCGGCGCCGGACGCCCAGCTGCAGAATGACGCGCAGGAACTCGTCCGGAAGCGGCTGAAGCTCGTACAGCTCGACAAGCTTGCGACGCAGGACGAGCTCGGCGCGCTTGTCGGCGTCGGCCGTCTCCCGTTCATCTCCGCGGCCGTCGCTTCCGTTCGTCGCGGCCATGTCGATCCGTTTCTGCTTTTCCATTCGGATTAAACCAAACGCTCGGGGTTCCCTGAGGTTCCGGCCGGAATGCGAAGCTGGCGCGCGGTCATTCCAATGACCACCTGTGCGGGAATCCGGAAGAGATGATCGGCGTCGTAGCGCATGAATCTGGACGCAAATCGCGGCACATAGGTCTAAACGCAGATGAGGCCGATCGGTTTCGATCCGATTCGACCTGGAATCGGCTTGGCCGATGTCGAACGCACCGTGCCGGTTGCAGGCCGGCGTGAATCGGGGCCGCCCGTCACCTTCGGCCCGATGATCCGGTCATCGTACGAAGTGACGAGTGCACCGCGCAGCGCGTCGCCGACGGTCGAATCGACCGCGCCGGCGTGAAATCGAATCGCCTGCTCGTCCGTTTGGGATGTGAGAAGCCATGGCCGCCAGCACCGTCGCCGGAGCCATTGCGGCCAGCCGCTCGCGCGAAGCGTGGTGCGGCGGCAGCCGTGTCGTGGAGGGCAAGATGCGGAACCAAGCACAGGCGCAGGTACAGACACATACCAGGGAGCCGTCGCGACGGGAGGGCATCGTCGTCAGCACGGTCGTGCGGCTGACGACGTCGGACGGATGCGCCTTCGACGAGCCCGAGAAGGCCATGGAGCACGAGGCGTTCTACCAGATCCTGAAGCGCCTCATCCGCGAACTCGGCTGGCCCGACAACGAGGAGAGCGCCACGTTCGCCAAGCGTCTTGCCCGCAGCTATCGGGACCTGCTGCCGCTGCTCAACGAACTCGACCGGGAGAGCGCGACCCTCAAGGCGCACCTGAAGGAGTTCCAGCGTACCGTGTGACGCGGGGCTGTGCCGGTCCCGGTTCCTTGCGCCGGAACGCCCCCGATTCGCCGTGGGAGCGGCGACAGCGAAGGCGGCCGGGCCCATCGGCACCCGCCCGCAAATAGGCTTTGCTCTCGGCCGGCAAAGCCGGTACCAAGGGCGCCCGGAAAGGGGGCCCCAGGTTCCGGTTTGATCGACATGTCCGACTTTGCCAGACGCGCCCTGCTGCCCGCGGGCCTGCGCGACATCCTGCCGCCCGAGGCCGAGTTCGAGGCCCGAGTCGTCGAGCGCATGATGACGACGCTTGCGGCCCACGGCTATGAGCGCGTCAAGCCACCGCTGGTCGAGTTCGAGGAAAGTCTGCTGAGCGACTCCGGCGCCTCGATGGCGCCGCACACCTTCCGGCTCATGGATCCCGTCTCGCAGCGGATGATGGGACTGCGTGCCGACATGACGCTGCAGGTCGCGCGCATCGCGGCGACGCGCCTCAAAGGCCTGCCGCGGCCGTTGCGCCTGTCCTATGCGGGGCAGGTGCTGCGGGTGAAGGGCGACGACCTGCGCCCGGAGCGGCAGTTCGGCCAGGTGGGGGCGGAGCTGATCGGCTGCGACGAGGCGGCGGCTGATGCCGAGGCGGTGCTGCTCGCGGCGAGCGCGTTGACCGGCGTCGGCGTGACGGACCTGACCATCGACCTTTCGTCGCCGAAGCTCGTTCCCGCGGTGCTGGCCGCGCACGGTCTCGCACCGGCATCGAAGCGGCTGCGCGAGGCGCTGGACCGCAAGGACTCGGCGGCGGTCGCGGCCCTGGGCGGTGTCGCGGCGCCGACACTGACGCTGCTGCTCGCCGCGACCGGGCCCGCCGACCGCGCGCTCGACGCCATCGGCCGCATGAAGCTGCCGCCCGAGGCGGCCGCCGAGGCGGCGCGGCTCGCCGACGTCGTGGCCCGCGTGCGCGCGGCGGCACCCGACCTGCGGCTCACTGTCGATCCGGTCGAGATGCGCGGGTTCGAGTATCACACGGGGCTGTGCTTCACGCTGTTCGCGCGCGGCGTGCGCGGCGAACTCGGGCGCGGCGGCCGCTACAGCGCGGGCGACGCCTTCGCCGAGGCCGGCGAGCCGGCGACCGGCTTCACGCTGTTCACCGACACGATTCTGCGCGCGCTACCGCCGGTGCCGCCGGCCGAACGGCTCTATCTTCCCTACGGCACCGCGCCGGACATCGCCGCACAATTGCGGGCGGAGGGATGGCGCACCGTCGCAGGCCTCGCGCCCGAAAACGACCCGGTGGCGGAGGCGCGACGCCTGCGCTGTTCGCACGTCTTCATCGGCGGCGCACCGACCAAGCTCGAGGACTGAGAACATGGCGAACGTGACTGTCGTCGGCGCCCAGTGGGGCGACGAGGGCAAGGGCAAGATCGTGGACTGGCTGTCGGAGCGCGCGGAGATCGTCGTGCGCTTCCAGGGCGGGCACAATGCCGGGCATACGCTCGTCATCAACGGTGAGACCTACAAGCTCAGCCTGCTGCCGTCGGGTGTCGTGCGTCCCGGCAAGCTGTCGATCATCGGCAACGGCGTCGTCGTCGATCCCTGGGCTTTGATCAAGGAGATCGACGGCCTGCGCGCCAAGGGCGTCGAGATCACGCCGGAAAACCTGCATATCGCCGAAAACGCGACGCTCATCCTGCCGCTCCATGGCGAGATCGACCGCCTGCGCGAAGAGGCGCGCGGGGCCAACAAGATCGGCACGACCGGGCGCGGCATCGGACCGGCCTACGAGGACAAGGTGGCGCGCCGCGCGATCCGCGTGTGCGACCTCGGCGACGCGGCGACGCTCGTGCGTAAGATCGACGAGCTGCTGATGCACCACAATGCGCTGCGCCGCGGGCTCGGCCATGCCGAGATCGACGGCGCCGTGCTGCGCGAACAGCTGCTCGACATCGCGCCGAAGATCCTGCCGTTCGCCCGGCCGGTGTGGCGCGAGCTCGACGAGGCGCGGCGCGCGGGCAAGCGCATCCTGTTCGAGGGCGCGCAGGGCGCCATGCTGGACGTCGACCACGGCACCTATCCGTTCGTCACCTCGTCGAACACCGTCGCGGGGCAGGCGGCGGTGGGCTCCGGCCTCGCGCCGGGTGCGACCGGCTTCGTGCTCGGCATCGCCAAGGCCTACACGACCCGCGTGGGCAGCGGGCCGTTTCCGACCGAGCTCACGGACGAGATCGGCCGCACGCTGGGCGAGCGGGGCAACGAGTTCGGCACCGTCACCGGCCGGCCGCGCCGCTGCGGCTGGTTCGACGCGGTGCTGGTGCGCCAGACGGTTCGCGTCGGTGGCATCCGCGGCATCGCCTTCACGAAGCTCGACGTGCTCGACGGTTTTCCCGAGATCAAGATCTGCACCGCCTATCGCTATCGCGGCGAGGTGCTGGACTATCTGCCGGCATCGCCCGCGGCGCAGGTCGAGGTCGAGCCGGTCTACGAGACCATTCCCGGCTGGCAGGCGAACACGCGCGGCGCGCGGTCGTGGGCGGACCTGCCGGCGCCGGCCATCAAGTACATCCGCCGCGTCGAGGAGCTGATCGGCGCGCCAGTGGCGCTTCTGTCCACCAGCCCCGAGCGCGAGGATACGATCCTGGTCGCCGATCCGTTCGCGGACTGAGATCCACGCGCGCCGTCGTTCCGTCGAGGCCGTCATTCGTTCGAGAACGAAGTGTCGTCCTTCGACGCCGGAGCTTCGTTCGTCGACGGCGAGGCTTTGTCCTTTGACGTCGAAGCCCATTCCTCGAGATCGAAGCCTCATCCTTCGACAAGCTCAGGATGAGGCTTCGTAAGCTCGTCCGTCGACAAGCTCGAGGCGAGGTGTGAGCGAGCGAGCTGCCGTCGAAAATAAGGCCAGCCTCGTCCTGAGCTTGTCGAAGGACGAGGCCGGTCGTGGCGCTGTAAGGGATGAAGCGGCATTCTTCGCGATATCGAAGCCTCACCCTTCGACGAGCTCAGGATAAGGCTTCGAAATGTTGACTCAGAACGAGAAAGCTCAGGCCGGATGAGAAGGCTCAGGCCGAGCCGCGTGCCTGTTCGAGGCCGCGCGTCTGTT
>Ga0207864_1000338_pt1 | contig 69937 bp, 71 predicted proteins | sample HigsolmetaAR202D_FD_184834 | JGI IMG/M metagenome (GOLD analysis project Ga0207864, IMG submission 184834) | Ionic liquid and high solid enriched microbial communities from the Joint BioEnergy Institute, USA - AR20-2-D (SPAdes) (version 2) ...
CCCGCAGCGCCGCCGGGTCGAGCACGTCCAGCGGCGGCTTGGAGGCGAAGTTCTCGTAGGCCGCGTCCCGGCTGGGGAAGACGGGGCGGCGCCGCCGGGCCCCCTCGGCCAGCGGGTTCGGGCCCGTGGGCGCCCCCTCGGCGCGGGGGAAGACGATCGGCTCGTAGAGCCACAGGCGGGAGAACGTCCCCGGGCGGCGCTGCTCGGCCATGAGCAGGGCCGCCCCGCCCATGGAGTGGCCGGCGCCGAGCAGCGGGCCGCCGCCGAGGTGGTCGACGACGGCCAGCACGTCGTCGCACATGCCCGACCAGGCGAGGTCGAGCGAGGCCGGGGCCGTGCTGTCGCCGTGGCCGCGGAAGTCGAGGGCGACGCAGTGGGCGACGTCGGCGAGGTGGGCGGCGAACGGCGCCCAGGTCATGCCGAGGAACCCGGTCGGGTGGCAGAGCAGCACGAGCGGGCCGTCGCCGCCCAGGTCGTGGACGGCCAGCGTGACGCCGTCGGTCGAGGGCACGTGGCGGACGGTCGCCTCCGGAGCGGGTGCCATCCGACCATGCTGGCAGCGCCGTGCGCGGCCGTCCCAACCCGGCGGGGCCGGGGCGGCGCGCGGCCCGACGGGGCCCCGCCGGTAGGGTCGGGCGACGATGTCCGAGACCTCCGACACCGACGTCGAGGCGGTCCGAGCCGCCAACCGCGCCTTCTACGCCGCCTTCGAGGCCCGGGACCTCGACGCCATGTCCGAGGTCTGGCACCACGGCGAGGACGTCGTGTGCACGCACCCCGGGTGGCGGACGCTGCACGGCTGGGGCGCAGTGGCCGGCTCGTGGTTCGCGCTGTTCGGCGGGCCCCAGGAGCTGCAGTTCATCCTCACCGACGAGCGGGTCCACGTGGCCGGCGACGTCGCCTGGGTGACCGTCGACGAGAACCTCATCGGCGACCAGGTCGGCACGACCGTCGCCGCGGTCAACGTGTTCCGGCGGATCGACGGCCGCTGGAAGCTGGTCCTCCACCACGGCTCGCCGGTCGCCCCCCAGCCCCGGCGCTGACCGGCCGGGCTCCGTCGCCGACCGGCGTCCTGGCTAGCCTGCGGCGGCAGTGCAACGTGCCGCCGCCCCGACCGACGGGCGGGCCGCCCGGGCGGCCCGCACCCGCGACGCCATCGTCGACGCCACCGTCGCCCTCGTCGAGGAGGGCGACGTCCGGCCGACCGCCCCGCGGATCGCCGCCCGGGCCGGCGTGTCGGTCCGCTCGGTGTTCCAGCACTTCGACGACCTGCCGGCGCTGTACACCGCGGTCATCGACCGGGTCAGCGACCGCCTCGCCGCGCTCGTCGTCCCCGTCGGCCCCGACGCCCCGCTGGAGGAGCGCATCGAGGCCGTCGTGCGCCACCGCGCCGACCTGCTCGAGGCCATGACGCCCTACCGGCGGGCGGCCGCCGTCCACGCGCCCTTCGCGCCCCAGATCGGCGCCGCCGTCGCCCGGGGGACGGCCCTCCTGCGGCGCGAGCTGGAGGCCACCTTCGCCCCCGAGCTCGACGCCCTGCCGGCGGCCACCCGCGACGAGGTCCTCGACGCCCTCGTCGCCGCCACCGCCTGGCCGGCGTGGGACGCCCTGCGCACCGAGGCCGGGCTGTCGGTCGCCCGGGCGTCGGCGGTCGTGGCCCGCACCGTGCGCTCGCTGCTCGCCGCCGCGGCGGACGGCTGAGCCCGCGTCGCGGCCGGCGCGCCCGCCGGCCGCGACGCGGCCCCGTGCGTCAGCCGAGCTGCTTGAGGGCCAGCATCAGCTCCTCGTTGAGGTTGGCCGGCACCTCGTAGCCCTCCTCGGCGCGGATCTCGTCGAAGCGGTCGCGCACCTTCTCGGCCGTCAGCTCGGGGTCGACGATGCCCTTGGTGACGCCGATGAACACCCGGGCGACGCGGCCGCCGCCGACCGAGAAGACCTCGCCGCTGACCGGCACGTCCTCGTGCGCCAGCCAGGTGACGACCGGGGTCACCATCTCCGGCAGCAGCTTGTCGGCCACCGGGCCCAGCAGGTCCTCGGTCATGCGGGTCTTGGCCACCGGGGCGATGGCGTTGACCTTGATGTTGTTGCGGGCGCCCTCGACCGCCAGCACCCGGGTCAGGCCGACGAGGCCCATCTTGGCGGCGCCGTAGTTGGTCTGGCCGAAGTTGCCGAAGATGCCCGCGCCCGAGCTGGTGTTCACGATGCGCCCGTAGTTCTGCTGGCGCATGTGCTCCCACGCCGGCTGGGTGACGTTGAACGCGCCCCGCAGGTGCACGTCGAGCACGGCGCTCACCTTGTCGGGGTCCATGTTCTTGAACGAGGCGTCCCGCAGGATCCCGGCGTTGTTGATGATGATGTCGACGCGGCCCCAGGTGTCGAGCGCCGTCTGCACGATGGCCCGGCCGCCCTCGGGGGTGGCGACCGAGTCGTAGTTGGCCACGGCCTCGCCGCCGGCGGCCTTGATCTCGTCGACCACCTTCTGGGCCGCCGTCGTGCCGCTGCCGGTGCCGTCCACCGCGCCGCCGAGGTCGTTGACCACCACGTAGGCGCCCCGCCGGGCGAGCTCGAGGGCGTGGGACCGGCCGAGGCCGCCACCCGCACCGGTGATGATCGCGACCTTGCCGTCGAAGGAGAGATCTGCCATGGCCCCAGGGTACGGGCCGGCCGGCGGGCCCTCCGAATCGCCGGTCGCGCGCCGTCGCGCGCCCGGCGCGCGACGGTCCGCTCAGAGCCGGCGGTGCGAGCGGGCGTCGAGCCAGGAGCCGACGCCGAGCAGCGCGTAGACCCCGGCGACGACGGCGGACACCCAGGCGTAGCCGTCGGACAGCGGCACGAGCACGAGGCAGACGGCGGCGGCCCCGAAGAAGAAGACGGCTCGGCGGTCCATCAGCACCTCACGCGAAGACGTCGACGACCAGGAAGGTCAGCCACGAGATGAGGAACGCCCCGGGGATCGTCAGGATCCACGCCCACACGACCCGGCCGGCCACGCCCCAGCGGACGGCGGACAGGCGCCGGGCCGCGCCCACGCCGACGATGGCCCCGGTGATCGTGTGGGTGGTCGACACCGGGATGCCGGCGGCCGAGGTGGCGAAGAGCGTGACCGCCGCGCCCGTCTCGGCCGCGACCCCGCCGACCGGCTGCAGGCGGGTGATCTTCGAGCCCATGGTCTTCACGATCCGCCAGCCGCCGGACAGCGTGCCGAGGCCGATCGCCGTGTGGGCCGACAGGACCACCCACAGCGGGGTGCTGTCGCCCGCCTGCGCGTGCCCGCTGGCGATGAGCAGGGCGAGGATGATGCCCATCGTCTTCTGGGCGTCGTTGGCCCCGTGGCCCAGGCTGAACGCCGCCGCCGAGAACAGCTGGCCGATCCGGAACCCCTGGTTCAGCCGCTCGGTGCTGCGGGTGCGGTGGAACACCCAGAAGATGAGGAGGGTGAGCAGCAGGCCCATGGCCAGGCCGATGAGGGGGGACAGGACGATGAAGACGCCGATCTTGCGCAGGCCGTCGGCGATCAGCACGCCGAAGCCGGCCTTGGCCACCGCGGCGCCGGCCATGCCGCCGACCAGCGCGTGCGACGAGCTGGTCGGCAGCCCGAACACGAACGTGATGAGGTTCCAGATGATCGCCCCGACCAGCCCGGCGAAGATCATGCCGATCGACAGCACGTCCTGGACCACCACGTCGTTGGCGATGGTGGCGGCCACGGCGTCGCCGAAGACGAGGAAGGCGGCGAAGTTGAAGAAGGCGGCCCAGATGACGGCCGCCCGCGGGCTCAGGACCCGGGTCGACACGACGGTGGCGATGGAGTTCGCCGCGTCGTGGAAGCCGTTGACGTAGTCGAACCCGAGCGCGACCGCGACGACGAGGACGAGGAGGAGGTCATCCATGGGCGGAGCCGGCGGTCGCGGTCAGGCGTGCTTGAGCACGATCGACTCGACCACGTCGGAGATGTCCTCGAGGGTGTTGAGGGCGCCTTCCATCGCCTCGATGACGTCCTTCCAGCGCAGCACCTCGAGGGCGTCGAACTCGCCGCCGAACAGGCGGGCGAGGATCCGGCGGTGCACGGCGTCGCCCTCGCTCTCCAGCCGGTCGATGGCGTCGAGGTGCTGCTGCACCCCCTTCATCGACTCCAGCCGGCGCAGCAGCTGCTCGGTCTCCTCGGCACACTGCACGAGCAGGTCGGCCTGCTCCTTCAGCTCGGGCAGCGCGGTGGTGATCCCGGTGATCTGCATCCGGTGGGAGACCTCGAGCATGTCGTCCACGACGTCGTCGAGCTCCTCGGCGAGCGCGTGGATGTCCTCGCGGTCGAAGGGCGTGACGAACGTCGTGTTGAGGCGCTGAAGGATCGTGTGGACGATCTCGTCGCCCCGTCGCTCGCAGGCGGCGACCTTCTCGTGCAGCGCCTGGTCGGTGGGGTCGGAGAGCAGGTCCCGCAGGCGGCGGGCGCAGTCGGCGACGTTGGCCGCCGAGTCGTTGAACAGGGCGAAGAAGGCGTCGTCGGTGGGGATCAGGCGGAAGCGCACAGCTCAGGCTCCGGCGGCGAGGTAGGGGACACGTTCGACGGTGGTCACGGCGCGGGCCGCGCCGGCGCCGGCGGTCGCCGCGAGGGGCGGGCGCGCCGCCCACGCCCCGCGACCGGCGTCGTGCCGGCCGGCGACGGCCACGCGCGTGGCGAGCCGGTGCGCCGCATCGGCCTCGCCCGCCGGAGGGATCCCTGGCACGGCGCCGACGCCCTCGGTGCGGGGTGCGACGGGGTGGGCCGCCGTCGCACCGATGTCGTCGAGCTGCTGGTGGAGCCGGCGGCGCAGCTCGGTACGGGGCTCGTCCACGGGCCGCACGGTAGCGCCGACCTCACCGGGTGGTCACACCGAGGACACCGGGAGGTCACCGCACGCGCTCGACCGCGGCCGGCCGCGCCGCCGGTCCGGCGCTCAGCGCCCCGTGGCCTCGGCGGCGTAGGCCTTCAGCCGCTTGTAGTCGACCTTGCCGTTGGGCGCCCGCCCGATCGAGTCGATGAGCACGACGTGCTTGGGCGCCTTGTAGGCGGCGAGCTTCGACCGCACGTGGGCGACGAGGGCGTCCTTGTCGACCGTGGCCCCGGGGGCGGGCTCGACGACCGCGCCGACGACCTCGCCGAACTTCTCGTCGGGCACCCCGACGGCGACCGCGTCGCGCACGCCCGGGAAGGTCTTCATGACCTCCTCGACCTCCTCGGGGAAGACCTTCTCGCCGCCGGTGTTGATGACCACCGAGCCCCGGCCGAGCAGGGTCAGGCTGCCGTCGGCCTCGACCCGGGCGTAGTCGCCGGGGCAGGAGTACCGCTTGCCCTCGAACTCGATGAAGGTGGCGGCGGTCTTCTCGGGGTCCTTGTAGTAGCCGATGGGCTGGCGGCCGCCGACGGCGACCCGGCCGATCTCGCCGGAGCCGGGCTCGACCTTCCGCCCGTCGTCGGTGATGACGATCGTGTTCTCGCCGAGCGAGAACTTGGCGGTCTCGGCCGCCTGGTCGGCCGAGGAGATCGACGAGCCCATGCCGAGCGCCTCGGACGACGAGAAGGCGTCGAGCAGCATCATGCCCGGGTGGTGCTTGAGCAGGCCCTGCTTGACCTGCTCGCTGAACATGACGCCCGACGAGGCGATGAGGAAGAGGCTGGAGAGGTCCCAGCGCCCGGGGTTCTCGTCGAGGGCCTTCAGCATGGGCTTGCCGAAGGCGTCGCCGACGATGGCCATCTGGTTGACCTTCTCGCGCTGGATCGTGTCGAAGATCTCCTCGACGTCCAGGCTGCGGGAGGTGAGGGTCACGACGCTGCCGCCCAGCGACAGGATGATCAGCTGGGTGTAGAGGCCCGTGCCGTGCATGAGCGGGCAGGCGGGCAGGCCGACCGGGCCCGGCTGCGTGACGCTCTGGCGCACCAGGTCGAGGTCGGGCTCGTCGACGCCGCGGTAGACGGGGTTCATCTGGGGCACGAGCGCCATGAACAGGTCGTCCTGGCGCCACATCACGCCCTTGGGCATCCCGGTCGTCCCGCCGGTGTAGGTCATCATGATGTGGTCGCCGTCGCGGCCCCACGGGGCGACCGTGCGCTCGGGGTGGCTGGCGGCCGCCTCCTCGTAGGGGATGGCCCACTCGGGGCAGGGCCCGCTGCCGTCGTCGACCCACAGCCAGGTGGTGATGCGGGGCACCCGGTCGCGGATGCGCTCGATCGTCTCGGTGAAGGTGCCGTGGAACACGACCGCGACGCAGTCGGCGTTGTCCCACAGGTAGACGAGCTCGTCGTCCCGGTACCGGTAGTTGGTGTTGATCGGGACCAGGCCGGCCTTGAAGGCGGCGAACAGCGACTCGAGGTACTCGGGGCAGTTGTAGAGGTACTGGGCGACCTTGTCCTGCTCGGCCGCGCCCCGCTCGAGGAGGGTGGCCGCGATGCCGTTGGCGCGGCGGTCGAACTCGGCCCAGGTGAAGCGCCGGTCGCCCTGGACCTGCGCCTGCGCGTCGGGGATCTGCTCGGCGATGACTTCCCAAACCTCGGCGAAGTTCCAACCCGGCATCGGTGGTCCCTTCTGTGTCGTGCGAGTGAGGGGGCGACGACCGGAGGTCGACCGTCGGTCCGCGGGAGGGTAGCCAACCCCCCGAGACACGGACGAAAAGGGGGTGGCGGGCCGGGCCGCCGGCTGCGGCCCCGACCAGGCCGGGGCCTATCGTCGGGCCGTGGACTTCGAGCTGCCCCCGGACGACGACCCCCGCCGGATCGAGATCCGCCGCTGGCTGGCCGAGCACCCGTCGCCGACCGGCCGCGAGCTCGCCGAGGCCGGCCTGGTCGCGCCGCACTGGCCCCGGCCGTGGGGCCTCGACGCCGACCCGATCCACCAGCTGATCATCGACGACGAGCTGCGGCGGGCCGGCGTGCAGCGGCCGGTCAACATGATCGGCATCGGCTGGGCGGGCCCGACGATCCTGATGGCCGGCACCGAGGAGCAGAAGCAGCGCTACCTGCTGCCGCTGCTGGCCGGCGAGGAGATCTGGTGCCAGCTCTTCAGCGAGCCCGGCGCCGGCTCCGACCTCGCCGCGCTGTCCACCCGGGCCGAGCTGGACGGCGACGAGTGGGTGGTCAACGGGCAGAAGATCTGGACGTCGCTGGCCCACGAGGCCGCCTTCGGCATCCTCATCGCCCGCACGGGCCCGGACAAGCACCGCGGGATCTCGTACTTCATCTGCCCGATGGACGCGCCGGGCATCACCATCCGGCCGATCGTCGAGATGACCGGCGCCCACACCTTCAACGAGGTGTTCCTCGACGACGTCCGCATCCCGGCGGAGAACATCGTCGGCGAGCCGGGCGACGGCTGGCGGCTGGCCAAGGTCACGCTGGCCAACGAGCGGGTGAGCCTGTCCTCCGGCGGCGCCCTGTGGGGCATGGGCCCCTCGGCCCGCGACCTGATCGACCTCGTCCGCGAGGCGGGCGGCGTCGACGACCCGGTCCTGCGGTCCCGGCTGGTCGACCTGCACATCGAGAGCGAGATCCTCCGGCTCATCCGCCTGCGGACGGTGAGCGCCGCGGTGCGGGGCGAGGCGCCCGGCCCCGAGGCGTCGATCCGCAAGGTGCTGGCCGACGAGCACGGCCAGCACGTCTTCGAGCTGGCCAAGGACCTGGCCGGCGCCCACGGCATGCTCACCGACGGCGGGCCCCTCGGCCGGCCCGTCGGCGTCTGGCACCACGGCTTCCTCTTCTCCCGGGCGCTGACGATCGGCGGCGGCACCGCCGAGGTGCAGCGCAACATCATCGGCGAGCGGGTGCTGGGCCTGCCGCCCGAGCCGGACGTCGAGGCGCCCCGGCCCGCGGCCTGACCGCGGTCCGGCGGGCCCCCGGCCCGGCCGGGTCAGCCGCCGGCCGTCGTGGCCGTGGCCGCCTCGGCCGCGCAGTCGTCGGCCAGGTCGGCCAGGTAGACCTCCAGCGGCGGCAGCCCGACCTCGGACCGCCGGCGGTCGACGCCCTCGGGGTCCTCCAGCTCGGCGACCTCGGGCCGGCCGTCGACGCAGCCGACCTGGGTGCCGTAGACCTGCGCCCGGCCGCTGTTCAGCGCCACCCGGTCCTCCAGGTAGGCGAGCTCGGTGGCGTCGGCCTCGCCCTCGGTGACCGCGTCCCGCATCAGCTCGAGCGCCTCCTGCTGGAACGCGACGTCGTGGTCCGAGTGCTGGGCGATGAGCCACGCGGCCGAGGCGCCGTCCTCGCCGACGAGGCTGCGCGTCGGCCAGCCGTGCTCGTCGACGATCTCGGCGAGGCGCTCGGTCCGCTCCCGGTCGGTCGAGGAGCTGCGCCCGCCGGTGCGGTCGGCCTGGTCGTCGGCCTGCATGGCGAGCAGCTCCTCCCGCAGCTCGGGCTCGGCCACCCCGCCCTCGCCGCCGGCGTCGCCGTCACCGTCGCCGCACGCCGCGAGGCCGAGCGCGAGCGCGACCGCCAGTCCCGCTCGCCACCTCCGGGCGCCCCGACGGGCGCCTGCGCACCGCCCCCTGGCTGCCATCCGCGGGGCCTCCTTCCCTCGGCCGGGCGGCGGATCGTAGCGGCGGCGGCCGGGTCAGCGGCCGCGCTCGAGGAGCTCCAGCAGGTAGGCGCCGTAGCCGCTCTTGGCCAGCTGCTCGGCCCGGGCCGCCAGGGCGTCGTCGTCGAGCCACCCCTTGCGCCAGGCGATCTCCTCCGGGCAGCCGATCTTCAGCCCCTGGCGGGCCTCGAGCGTGTGCACGAAGTTGCAGGCGGCGAGGAGCGAGTCGAAGGTCCCGGTGTCGAGCCAGGCGGTGCCGCGGGGGAGCACCTCGACCCGGAGACGGCCCTGCTCGAGGTAGCGGCGGTTGAGGTCGGTGATCTCGAGCTCGCCCCGGGCCGACGGCTTCAGCTCGCCGGCCAGCTCGACGACGTCGTTGCTGTAGAAGTAGAGGCCCGGCACCGCGTAGTTGCTGCGGGGCTCGACCGGCTTCTCCTCCAGCGACAGCGCCCGGCCCTGGTCGTCGAACTCGACGACGCCGTAGGCGCTCGGGTTCGCCACCCAGTAGGCGAAGATCGCGCCGCCGTCGACGTCGGCGAACCGCTCGAGCTGGTTGCCCAGGGTGGGGCCGTAGAAGATGTTGTCGCCGAGCACCAGGGCCGCCGACTCGCCGCCCAGGAAGTCGGCGCCGATGAGGAACGCCTGCGCGAGGCCCTCGGGCCGGGGCTGCTGGGCGTAGGAGATCGAGATCCCGAACTGGGAGCCGTCGCCCAGCAGGCGCTCGAACTGGTCCGCGTCGTGCGGCGTGGTGATCACCAGCACCTCGGTGATGCCGGCGAGCATCAGCGTCGAGAGCGGGTAGTAGATCATCGGCTTGTCGTAGACGGGCACGAGCTGCTTGCTGATGCCCTGGGTGATGGGGTGCAGCCGCGTGCCCGAGCCGCCGGCGAGGATGATGCCGCGCATGGGGGGACAGTCTGGCGCGGCCGGCGTGGCCCCTCCGAGCCGGCCCGCCCGCCGACGGGTCAGGCGGCGGCCGGCGCCCGCTCGGCGGTGGGCGGGCGACCGCCGCCGACACCGGCGACGGCCGTGGCCGCCGGCGCCCCGGCCGGGGGCGCCTCACCGGCCGGTGCCGTCCGCCCGGCCGGCGCGCTCGTCCCCAGCTCGGGGTGGGCGCGCAGCTGGCGCAGCGCCCAGGCCAGCACCGCCAGGGCGCCGGCGCCGCCCAGCGCCACCGCGGCGCGGGGGTTCGTCACCTCCGCCACCCAGCCGACGATCGGCCCGCCGATGGGGGTCGAGCCGAGGAAGACGACGCTGAGCAGCGCGAGGACCCGCCCGCGCATGGCCGGGGCGGCGCGCAGCTGGACGACGGCGTTGGCCCCGGAGACCAGCCCGATGCTGGTGAAGCCGAGCGCCAGCGCGGCGACCAGGGCGAGGGGGAGCGTCGGGGCGACGGCCAGCGCGGCGCTGGCCACGGCGACCCCGGCGACCGATCGCACGAGCGCGGCCGGCGTCACGTCGCTGCGGCGGGCCACGGTGAGGGCGCCGGCCACCGAGCCGGCGCTCATCGTCGCCAGCAGGAGCGTGTAGGTCGTCGCCGTCCCCCGGAAGGTGCGCTCGGCCAGGAGGGGGAGGGTGACCTGGTGGTTGAAGGCCAGCATGCCGACGACCGCCAGCATGACGAGCGGCACCCGCACCTCCGGGGTGCGCCAGGCGTAGCGCAGCCCGGCCCGCAGCTGGCCCTTGGCCCGGGCCACCCGGGGCGCGGGGCGGATGGCGGAGCGGTCGAGCCGGAGCAGGGCGACGATGACGGCCAGGTAGGTGACGCTGTTCAGCACGAACGCCGCGCCCGGCCCGGGCCCGGCGATCACGGCCCCGGCGATGGCGGGCCCGACGACGCGGGCGCCGGTCATGAGCGCGCTGTTCAGGCCGACGGCGTTGGGCACGTCGTGCCGGGGCACCAGCTCGACGACCAGGGCCCGGCGGGTCGGGTTGTCGAAGGCGTTGATCGTGCCGAAGACCAGGGACAGCACGAGCAGCAGCGGAACGGTCGCCGCGCCGGTGAGCGTGACGGCGGAGAGCACGACCGACAGCCCGAGGAAGGCCACCTGGGTGAGCGTCATCAGCCGGTGGTGGTCGGCCCGGTCGGCGACCACCCCCGCCCAGGCGCCCAGCACGAGCACGGGCAGGAACTCGGCGGCCGTCACCAGGCCGAGGGCGAGGCCGTCGCCGGTGAGCTGGAGGACGAGCCACACGATGGCGACGGACTGCATCCAGGTGCCCGCCTGGCTGACCATCTGCCCGAGGAAGAAGAGGCGGAAGTTGCGGTGGGCGAAGGAGCGGAAGGTCTCGCCCGCCGCGCTCCTGAGCCTCCGGGTCATGGACGGGACGTCGTTGTCGTCGTCGGCATGCCCCGTGCAACTACTTAGCCAGGCGAAAGATTCCGTGATTCGCGCCACGCCCGGCCGTTTTGGCAGGATCAGAACATGGCCAAGCGTGCGGCACCCCACGAGTTCAAGCGGGGTGAGATCGTGAGGGCGCTCGAGCCCCTCCCCGGCGTCCCGGCCGGCGAGCGGGGCCGCGTCTACCTCGTCGACGGCTTCACCTGGACCCGGTACCGCGTGCTGTTCGACAACGGCGTCGACATCGGCTCGATCGACGGCTCGAAGCTGGCCCGCCCGCGCGACTACGAGGCCGCCCTGGCCCGTCGCGCCGAGGCCGCGGCCGCCGCCCGGGCCGAGGCCGCGTCGGACGGCGAGGAGGCGGCCGCCTCCGCCGGCGGCGGCACCGGCGACAAGACCGTCAACGGCGTCGTCGTCCCGGCCCGCCTGCTCGAGCGGTCGAAGCGGGCGCGCGAGCGCCTGGCCGCCGCCTGAGGTCCACCGCGGCCGCCGGCCGCCGAGGGGAAGGGGTCACATGAAGCTCAGCATGCCGCTCAGCTACGCCGGCGGCTTCAAGGAGTCGGCGGAGCGGGTCGCCGCGCTCGAGAAGGCCGGCCTCGACACGGTCTGGGTCGCCGAGGCCTACGGCTTCGACGGCGTCAGCCTGATGGGCTACCTGGCCGCCAAGACCGAGCGCGTCCAGATCGGCTCGGCCATCCTGCCGATCTACACCCGGACGCCGTCGCTGCTGGCCATGACGGCCGCCGGCCTCGACGCCCTCTCCGACGGCCGGTTCATCCTCGGCATCGGCGCGTCGGGCCCCCAGGTGATCGAGGGCTTCCACGGCGTGCCCTACGACATGCCGCTCACCCGCACGCGCGAGGTCGTCGAGATCTGCCGCAAGGTGTGGCGCCGGGAGCGCGTCACCCACGAGGGGCGGGCCTACACGCTGCCGCTGCCGCCCGACCAGGGCACCGGGCTCGGCAAGCCGCTGAAGCTCATCACCCACCCGGTGCGGGAGCGCATCCCCGTCTACATCGCCTCGCTGGGGCCGAAGAACGTGCAGCTGACCGCCGAGATCGCCGACGGCTGGCTGCCCATCTTCTTCCTGCCCGAGAAGTTCGACGAGGTGTGGGGCGACGACCTGCGGGCCGGCTTCGCCAAGCGGTCCGACGACCTGGGCCCGCTGGAGATCGTGGCCGGGGGCCTGGTGGCCGTGGGCGAGGACGCCGCGAAGATGCGCGACCTCGCCCGGCCGATGGTCGCCCTCTACGTGGGCGGCATGGGCGCCCGGGGGAGGAACTTCTACAACGACCTGGCCTGCCGGTTCGGCTTCGAGGCCGAGGCGAAGCAGATCCAGGACCTCTACCTCGACGGGAAGAAGGACGAGGCGGCCGCCGCCGTCCCCGAGGGCCTGCTCGAGGCCGCGACCATCTGCGGGCCCGAGGGCTACGTGCGCGAGCGCATCGCCGCCTTCAAGGAGGTCGGCGTGACGTCGCTGAACGTGACGCCGATCGCCGAGGACGTCCCCGCACTCGTGAGCAAGCTCAAGGAGTGGGTCGCCGACGCCTGACGGCACCGCTCTCGGCGCCCGCCCCCGGACCGGCTCGCCGCCGCCCGGGTGGCGGGCGCTCCCGCGTCGGGGCGCGGCCGGGGCGCGGCGCTACGGGCGCAGCTTGGTGAGGACCGCCTCGGCCTCGTCGACGAAGCGCTGCACCAGCTCGGCGGCCGGGACGATCTCGTGGATGGCGCCCACGCCCTGGCCGGCGGGGAAGAACTCCCGCTCGGGGTCGACGCCCGGGGTGTCCTCGTCGCCGCCCAGGTGGTTCACGCCCTCCTGGATCGTGCGCACGACCTGCATCGGGAAGGGGTCGGGCTGCAGCTCGCCCCGCTCGTAGAGCTCGGTGTAGCGGTTGGCGATGACCCGGCAGGTCTTGCCCGTGTAGGCCCGGGTGACCACCGTGTCGTCCTCGCGGGCCCGCAGGAGCACGTCCTTGTAGCCCCGCACGCCCCGGGCCTCGGGCGTGGCGATGAAGCGGGTGCCCACCCACACGCCGTCGGCGCCCAGGGCGAGCGCCGCGGCCAGGCCCCGTCCGTCGACGATGCCGCCGGCGGCCACGACCGGCACCTTGTCGCCGACCGCGTCGACGACCTGGGGCACGAGTGCCATGGTGGCCACCCGCCCCGTGTGGCCGCCCGCCTCCGTGCCCTGGGCGACCACGATGTCGCAGCCGGCGGCGACCGCCTCGACGGCGTGGCGGACCTTGCCGCACATGTTGATGACGACGAGGCCGTTCTCGTGGCACAGGTCGATGACGTCGCGGGGGACACCGAGGCCGGCGACGAAGGCGGTGGCGCCCCCGGCGACGATGTCGCGGACCTTGGACTCGAGGTCGCCGGGCACGGCGGTCAGCAGGTCGACGCCGAACGGCTTGTCGGTCGCCTCCCGCACCGCGGCCATCTCGGCGCGCATCTCGTCGTCGGACATCGTCGACGCGCCCAGGCACCCGAACCCGCCCGCCTCGCTGACCGCCGCGGCGAGGCGGTGGTAGGACACGCCGCCCATGCCGGCGAGCATGACCGGGTGCTCGATCTGGAGGGCCTCGGTGAGCCGCGTCGAGAGCATGGCCCCGATCGTCGCCGGTCTTGACCGCACGGTCAAGCCGGTCGGAGGGGCCGTCAGCGGCCGCGGAAGGCCCCGGGCCCGGTGAACATGCCCCGGTGCCACCGGCGGGGCGTCACGATCATCGCCCGGGGGTAGTCCTCGAACAGCCAGCGGGCGAAGTTGCGCCGGGTCCAGGCGGTCGCACCGGCCAGGCGCAGCCCGGCCCGGACGCCCTTGCGGTGGCGGACGGCCCGGATGAGCAGCATCGACATCCGGTGGTCGGCCAGCAGCGCCGCCCGGGCGGCCCGGACGTAGGCCGCCGTCACCGCCGGCGCCGCCGGGCCGTGGTCGAGGATCGCCCGGGCCGCCAGGACGCCGGTGAGCAGCGCCTGGCCGATGCCCTCGCCGGTCAGCGGGTCGGTGGCCGCGGCGGCGTCCCCGACGAACAGCGTGCGGCGCCCGGTCAGCTCGACCCGGTCGATGCGGGCCGGGATGGGCCAGGCCCGGTGGGGTGCCTCGGGCTGGGCGTCGGGCCCGAGGGCGGCCCGCACGTGCGGCCGGGCCAGCAGGTCGGGCCAGATGGCCGCCATCTCCTGCACCCGGGCCACCTTGCCGCCCCGCTGGATGCCGAAGCCCACGTTGGCCCGGCCGTCGGGCAGCGGGAACGACCAGGCGTAGCCGGGCAGGATGTCGGGCTCGAACCAGACGATGAGCTGGGAGGCCGCCGGGCCGGTCACCCCGGTGAAGTACTGCCGGAACGCGTGCCACTCGCCCCGGTAGCCCGGCGTGGCCAGCCCGAGGTGCTTGCGCACCGGCGACCACATGCCGTCGGCGGCGACGACGAAGCCGGCCTCGAGCTCGCCGGCGCCCTCGACCGCGACCGTCACCCCCTCGTCGCCCTCCACGACGCCGGTGCACGCGTGGCCGTCCAGCACCTTGGCGCCCGCGGCCCGGGCCCGCTCGAGGAGCGCCGCGTCGAGGTCGGCGCGGCGGGCGACGGCGGCGTAGGTGCCCTGGCCGCGGGGGAGGGGGAAGGTCACCTGGTGGCCGCTCGGGCCCCGCACCACGATGTCGTCGACCCGCCGCCAGGAGACCACGGCGCCGGGGTCGAGGCCGAGGTCCTCCAGCAGCCGCAGCGCTCCGGTCGTCAGGCCGTCGCCGCAGATCTTGTCCCGGGGGAACCGGGCCTTGTCGACCAGCGTCACCTCCCGCCCGGCGCGGGCCAGGGTGATGGCGGCGGCCGCGCCGGCGGGGCCGGCGCCGACCACGACGACGTCGGTGGTGGGCATCACGGCACGACGCTAACGGCGATCAGCAGCCCTGGCCCGGTCCGGGTCGGTAGGTGGCGCGGAACGTGTCGGTCTCGGTCGAGCCGTCGGGGTAGGTGCGGGTGCGGGTGGTGGTGACGACCCGGCACGCGCCCGACATCGACTCGCTGATCCCGGTCTGCTCGGCCCGGGCGTAGGGCGTCGAGTAGAGCGTCACCGTGATGCTGGTGTCGGTGTACGAGGTCCAGATGAGCACGCCGTAGGGCGTGTTGTTCCGGATCTGCAGGTCCGGTGCCGGGTGGCCCATCGTCGCCTCCCGGCCGAGCGGGTAGCGCGGGAAGTACTCCGAGTGGGCCTGGCTGACCGGGATGTCGAGCCCGGCGAAGTAGGCGGCGTTGAACAGGGTCGTGGCGAACTGCGACACGCCGCCGCCCACCTCGTCGACGTGCTCGCCGTCGCGGATGGCGCCCGCCGGCACGAAGCCCTTCTCGATCGTGCGCGGCCCGACGTGCTCGTTCACCGAGAACGTCTCGCCCGGCAGGATGACGACGCCGCGGACCATGTCGGCGATGCGGTGGATGTTCGTGACCCGCGGCTGGCCCGGCGCGTAGTAGGTGGTGAAGCCGGGCCCGGCGGTGGTCGGCTGCCCGTCGCGCCAGGCGTGGTTGCCGCCCACCGGCTCCCGGATGCCGAGGTTCTCGGCCTCCTCGGTCGTGAGCTCGGGCTCGGTCGTGACGACGTCGATCTCGACCTCGGTCGCCCCCGACGACAGGGCCTCCCAGATGCGGTCGGCGCTGTCCTCGGCGCAGCAGGCGACGCCCTCCTGGGCGGGGATGACGACCGGCGTGCCGCCCTGCACCTCGAAGCGGGCGTCCTGGGGCTCGACCTCGATGTCGGCGAAGACCTCCGGCAGCTGCTGGTTCACGACCTCGGCGTCGAGCCGCGGCTGCAGCTCGCTGCCCTCGATGTGCGGGACGACCCAGGTGCGCAGGGTCGCGGCGTCGATCGAGCGGGTCGTGTCCCGGGCCGTGATCTCCAGGCCGTTGGCCGCCATGGCGTTGACCTGGTCGACGAGCTGCTGGGCCTCCTCGTCGGAGAACCGGGGCGCGATCGCCACCCGCTCGGCCTCGATGCGGATCGGGTCGGAGCCGCCCTCGGCGGCCGCCTCCGGCAGCGCGGCGGCGACCTGCTCGGCGTCGATGCCCTCGCCCGGCACGCCGGGCACGACCCGCCAGCCCTCCTCGGTCAGCTCGAAGCTCGGGTCCTTCGGCCCGACGAGGTCGCCGGCCTGCAGCTCGAACAGCTTGGCGTTGACCTGCGACTCGGTGACGACGTACTCGACCTCGACCTCCCGCGGGTCGAAGAACGAGGCCAGCCACCGGAAGGGCCGGAGGACGAGGGCGTCGTCGCGGCCGACGTCCAGCGCCGCCTCGGCGGTCGCCTCGGCGTCGACGCGCAGCCCCAGCTCGCCGGCGGTCGTCTCGTAGGTGGTGCCGCCGCTCGTGATGACGACCGGGCGGCGGGCGAGCTCGGCGTCGACCTCCTCCATGACGTCGGGGAGCGAGGCCTCGCCGAGCCCACCGACGGACCGGCCGGCGACCTCGACGTTGCGCAGGACCTGCCCGGACAGCGCGGCGGTGTCGACCGCCCAGGCACCGATCAGGAGGAGCAGCGCCGCGGCCGGGAGCGCGGCCAGCGCCACGACCCACCGGGGGCGGGTGGGGCCGCCGCCCCTGGCGAAGTGGCGGCCGCGGTGCCGGCCCTCGCCGTCGCCCCCGTCGCCGTCGCCGGTCGCCTCCGGCGGCGCCGCCCCCGCGATGCGGGGGTTCGGCCCGGTGGTGCGCCCCTCGGCGGCGGCCGCGCCGCCCAGGACCAACGTGCCGTTCGGCCGGCGCCGGGGCTCGTCGGGCAGGTCGAAGATCTTGGGGTGCTCGGTGCGGGCCGGGCGTGCGGGCGCCGCACCCTCGCGGGTCGTGACGTCGTCGCCGCCCGGTCGCGGTCCCTCGGTGCCGGGCCGGCGGTCCTCGGTCGGGGCCGTCAGGTCGCGCGCCGCGCCGTCGCGGGAGGTCGCCTCGGCCGGCCGTGCGGGCGCCGGGGCGTCGCCGCCCTCGGCCGGGCGCGCGGCCGCAGCCCGGTCGCCGACCGGTGCCGGCGCGGGCGCCGACGACGGTTCGTCCGGCGCGGCCGTGTCGGCACGTTCCGTGGCCTCCGAGGCGCCCCCGGACGGCGCGGCGGACCCGCGCGACGCGTCCGGTGGCACCTGCGGCCCGTCCGGTCGGGTCGGGTCACCGTCGCCCGCCGCCCGGCTCGTGCGCACCTCCCCGGCGTCCGCGCCGCCCGGCGCGGAACCACGATCGTTCCCGTCCACGACGTCCTACCCTGCCACGTCCGGCGCGACGCCACCCAACCACTCGGCGTGACGGCCACCGGCGGCCGGGCCCCGCCACCCGACCGCGCCCGGTCGGGCGCAGGGCCGCCGGCCGCGACCTCTGCTGCCCTCAGCGCTGCGTGCCACGCTGCTGCTGGTCGTCGAGCTCCGCGGTGTCGTCGTCGACTGCGCGAGGGTGCTCCAGCGCCATGTGGTCGCTCAGCTCGTTGCGGGACACGAAGCGCAACTCACAGTGCGGACACTGGTGGACGTCGGTCACGTGCTCCAGTGTCGCGCTGCTACGTTCCCGACGGGCGACAAACCCGTGACAAACCGGAGAGGCGGCAGTCCGACCAGGGCGGTGCGCCGCCCACGAGAGGAGTACCTGCCCATGGGCATCTGTGACGGACGAGTGGCGATCGTGACCGGCGCCGGCCGTGGCATCGGCCGCGAGCACGCGCTGCTGCTGGCCAGGCAGGGCGCGAGCGTGGTGGTCAACGACCTCGGCAGCGCCGTGGACGGGTCGGGCAGCGACGTCGGCCCCGCGCAGCAGGTGGTCGACGAGATCGTCGCCGCCGGCGGCAAGGCGGTCGCGAACACCGACGACGTCAGCGACTGGAAGGGGGCCGAGCGGCTGATCAACACGGCCGTCGAGACCTTCGGCAAGCTCGACGTCCTGGTCAACAACGCCGGCATCCTCCGCGACCGCATGCTCGTCAACATGACCGAGGACGAGTGGGACGCGGTCATCAAGGTGCACCTGAAGGGCACGTTCGCCCCCTCGCACTTCGCGGCCAACCACTTCCGGGCCCGGTCGAAGGCCGGCGAGGAGGTCGACGGCCGCATCATCAACACCTCGTCGCCGTCGGGCATCTACGGCAACGTCGGCCAGACCAACTACGGCGCGGCCAAGGCGGGCATCGCGGCGTTCACGATCATCGCCGCCAAGGAGCTGGCCCGCTACGGCGTGACCGTCAACGCCATCGCGCCGGCGGCGCTCACCCGCATGACCGCCGACCTCGGCATGGGCCAGGCCGAGGGCGAGGCCCGCGAGAAGCTCGACCCGAAGCACATCGCGCCGATCGTCTGCTGGCTGGCCAGCCCGCTCTCCGCCGGCGTCACCGGGCGGGTGTTCGACGTCAGCGGCCGCATGCTCTCGGTCGCCGAGGGCTGGCACCGGGGCCCGACCATCGAGGACCCCGACGACGACCCCGAGGTGCTGGGGCAGGCCGTCCTCGACCTGGTCAAGCAGGCCCGGCCGAACGCCAACATGTTCGGCTACGACGAGAGCTGAGGTCGCGGCCGTGCCCATCAACCCCGACGCGGTCGGCACCACCTCGGAGCCGGTCCGGCGCCGCTGGACCTCGAAGGACTCGCTGCTCTACGCCCTCGGCGTGGGGGCCGGGGCCGAGGACCCCACCACCGAGCTGGAGTTCACCACCGAGAACAGCCAGGACGTCACCCAGCGGGCCCTGCCCACCCAGGCCGTGGTGCTCGCGCCCATGGGCGGGGCCCTGGGGTCGATCGGGACCTTCAACCCGGCGATGCTCGTCCACGGCGAGCAGGCCGTCGAGCTCCACCGCGAGGTGCCCGTCGAGGGCGAGCTCGAGGCCGTCTCCCAGGTCGTCGGCATCTGGGACAAGGGCTCGGGCGCGGTCGTCGAGACCGAGACGAAGGCCACCTCGGTGGCCGACGGCGAGCCGCTGTTCACCACCCGCGCCAGCCTGTTCATCCGCGGCGAGGGCGGCTGGGGCGGCGAGCGGGGCCCCTCGACCAAGGTGGCCATGCCGGACCGGGCGCCCGACCACGAGGTCACCTACCAGACCCGGGTCGACCAGGCGCTGCTCTACCGGCTCTCCGGCGACCGCAACCCGCTGCACTCCGACCCGAAGTTCGCGGCGCTGGCCGGGTTCGACCGGCCGATCCTCCACGGGCTGTGCACCTACGGGTTCACCGGCCGGGCGCTGCTCCACACCCTGTGCGGCAGCGACCCGGCGCTGTTCCGGTCGATGGCCGGGCGGTTCTCCAGCCCGGTGTTCCCGGGCGAGCCGCTGACCGTGCGGATCTGGGTCGAGAGCGCGGACGAGGGCCGCGCCCTGTTCCAGACGGTCGGCGGCGACGGCCGCGTCGTGCTCGACGCCGGCCGGTTCCGCTTCGGCCCCGCCTGAGCACCCGCCCGCCGGCCGGCCGAGCTGCCCGTCGCCCGAGGGCGCGGCGGCCCCGCGGCCGGCCGGCGGGCCGTCCTGCCCCTCGGGCCCGCTCAGAACAGCCGCAGCTCGTTCGGCTCCAGGCCCCGCAGCGCGTCGTAGTCGACCTCGACGCAGTCGATGCGACGCTGCCCGGCCAGCACCCGGGCCTGGGGCTTGATCTGCTGGGCGACGAGCACGCCCCGCACCGGGCGCAGGCGGGGGTCGCGCTCGAGGAACTCGAGGTAGCGGGTGAGCTGCTCGACGCCGTCGATCTCACCCCGCCGCTTGACCTCCACCGCCACCGTCCGGCCCTCGGCGTCCCGGCACAGCAGGTCGACGGGCCCGATGTCGGTCGGGTACTCGCGGCGCACGAGGCGCAGGCCGGGGGCGATGGCCTCGCAGTTGGCGGCCAGCAGCTCCTGCAGGTGGGCCTCGACCCCGTCCTTCGAGAGGCCGGGGTCGACCCCCAGGTCGTGGGTGGTGTCGGACAGCACCTCGTGCAGCGTGATGGTCAGCGTCTCGCCCTTCGGGGAGCGGACCGTCCAGACGAGGCGGCCCTCGTCGTCGACGCCCTCGGTCCGGGTGTTGGGGGCGTTCATCCAGTTGAGCGGCTTGTAGGCGCCGCCGTCCGCGTGCACGGCGACGCACCCGTCGGCCTTGACCATCACCAGCCGGGTGGCGAGGGGCAGGTGGGCGGTGAGGCGGCCGTCGTAGTCGACGGTGCAGCGGGCGACGACGAGGCGCACGGCGGCGACGATAGCGGCGGGCCCCGACCCGGTCGGCGCCCCCCGGCCGGCGCGGCGGGGCCCCCGTGGCCGACGGCCGGCCGGTCAGCGGCGGCGCCGGGCGAGGTTGCGGCGGATGGTCTCGCGCCGCCGGCGCAGCTCCCGGTGGGTGAGCCGCTCGGTGCTCGCGTCGACGCCGAAGCTCGCCTTCACGCCGTCGAGGTCGACCTCGACCGTGCGGGGGTCGATGCCGACGTCCTCCATGATCCGGTCGCCGTGGCGGGTGGCGAAGTACATCGACAGGTTCGTGATCTCGCCGAACAGGTCGAGGTCGGGGGCGAGCGTGGCGATGGCGCCGTCGAGGAACACCATGTTCTTCACGAACAGCATGAGCTCCTTGGGCAGCCTCGCCCCCAGGCCGAGCAGGGCCTTGATCACCTGCTGCAGCTCCTGGACGAGCTGCTCGCCCGACATCGTCGTCGGGTCGACCGCCGGCTGGTCGAGGCGCAGCTCGCGCACGACCCGGTCGAGGTCGGCGTCGGGCGGCAGCACGCCCAGGTCGCGCAGGGCGGCGAGCTGGCCGGTCAGGTCGTTGGTCGACCCCGCCATCAGCAGGCGGAGGAAGGCGATGCGGCGGGGCTCGTCGAGGCGGCCGGTGATGCCGAAGTCGAGCAGGGCGGTGCGCCCGTCGGGCAGGACGAGCAGGTTCCCGCCGTGCAGGTCGCCGTGGAAGATGCCGTGGAGGATGGCGCCCTCGAGGAAGCCGATCATGCCCGTGCGCACGACCGCCTCGGTGTCGACCCCGGCGCCCCGCATGCCGACGACGTCGTCGACCCGGAAGCCGTCGAGGCGCTCCATCACCAGCACCCGGCGGGTGACGAGCGTGGGGTGGGGGCGGGGCACGACGTAGCCCCGCTGGCCCAGCTCGGCGAAGGTCCGGGCGATGTCGAGCATGTTCTCGGCCTCGAGCCGGAAGTCGAGCTCCTCGGTGATCGTCTGGGCGAACAGCTCGACGAGGGCCGGCGGGTTGGCCAGCGCCGCGATCGGGATGCGCCCGACCAGCAGCGGGGCGAGCCAGGCCATGACCCGCAGGTCCTCGCGCACCCGGCGGGCGACCGTCGGGCGCTGGACCTTGACGACCACCCGCTCGCCGGTGCGGAGCGTGGCCGCGTGGACCTGGGCGATCGAGGCCGCGGCGAGCGGCGTGCGGTCGATCCACCGGAACACGTCCTCCAGGGGGCGTCCGAGGTCGGCCTCGATGACCTCCCGGACGACCCGGAACGGCTCGGCGGGCACCCGGTCCCGGCACAGCTTGAACTCGTCGACCAGCTCGGCGGGGAAGATGCCCTCGCCCGAGCTGATGATCTGGCCGAGCTTGATGTAGGTGGGCCCGAGCCGCTCGGCCGCCCTGCGCAGGCGCCGGGAGATGCCGGCCCGGCTGTGGCTGCCGCCCTGGCGCCGCTCCCGCAGCGCCCACAGCGCCAGCGCGCCGCCGAGGTGGCGGACCACCGTCCCGAGGCGGGCGCCGGGCGGCCAGCGGCGGGGCGCGGTGAGCCGGGGGACCTCGGCCACGACCGCCCGGCGCACCTCGTCGAGGCCCTGCCGCCAGGCGAGGGCGTCGGGGTCGGTGATCGTCCAGGGCGGGGTGTCGCTGAAGCTGCCTGCCGCGAGGTCGGGGGCGCCGGCCATCCCCGGCAGTCTGCCCCGTGCCGGGCGGGACGCCCCAGCGGGGTCAGCGGCCGGCGTCGGCCTCGACCGGGGCCACCCGGCCGTCGACGACCGCGACGCCCTCGGCCGCCAGGCGGCGGGCCTGCTCCCGCTCGTGGCCCGGCACGAGGCGGCCGGTGGCGGTGACCACCCGCCACCAGGGCAGCTCGTCGCCGCTGGTGGCGAGCAGGCGGCCGACCGCCCGTGCCGCCCCGGGGAACCCGGCCTCGGCCGCCACCTCGCCGTAGGTGACGACGTCGCCGGGCCCGAGGGACTGGAGCACCCGGACGACGGCCTGCTCGAATCCGGACATGGCGCGAACAGTAGAGGCCGGTGCCGGCGGCCCCGGCCCGGAGGTGGCCGGCCGGGTGGCCGTGGTGACGGGGGCGAGCCGGGGCCTGGGGGCCGGGTTGGCCGCCCGCTTCGCCGAGGCCGGGCTCGCCCTGGGCCTGTGCGCCCGGCACGAGCCCCCGGTCCCCGACGGCGCCGCCGAGCGGGCCGTCACCGCCGCCGTCGACGTCACCGACCCCGACGCCGTCGACCGCTTCGCCGACGCGGTCGTCGAGCGCCTGGGCCGCATCGACCTGTGGGTGAACAACGCCGGGCTGCTGGCCCCGATCGGCCCGCTGCGGGACGTCGACCCCGGCGAGCTGCGGGCGAACATCGAGGTCAACGTGCTCGGCGTCCTGCACGGCTCGGCCACCTTCGCCCGCCACGTCCGCAGCCGGCCGGGGGGCGGGACGCTGGTGAACATCACGAGCGGCGCCGCCACCCGGGCCTACGCGGGGTGGGCCGCGTACTGCGCGGCCAAGGCGGCGGTCGACCACGCCACCCGGGTGGTGGCCCTGGAGGAGGCCGACAGCGGGCTGCGGGCCTTCGCCGTGGCACCCGGGGTCGTCGACACCGACATGCAGGCGCTCATCCGGGCCACGCCGCCCGAGCGCTTCCCGTCGGTCGACCGGTTCCACCGGATCCGCGAGGAGGGCGCGTACAACAGCCCGGCCTGGGTGGCCGACCACGTCCTCGGGCTGCTCGACGCCCCGCCCGACGCCCCGGTGGTGCAGCGGGTGCCCGACGAGCCCCGCTGAGCCCGGCCCCCGGGCGGCGTCAGCCCCGGGCGGCGGCGATCACGGCGTCGGCCAGCTCCGGCCGGCAGACGAGCAGGTCGGGCAGCCAGGGGTCGGGCCGGTTGTAGACGAGCGGCGAGCCGTCCAGCCGGGAGGCGTGCAGCCCGGCGGCCCGGGCGACGGCGACCGGGGCCGCCGAGTCCCACTCGTACTGGCCGCCGCTGTGCGCGTAGACGTCGGCCTCGCCGAGCACCACCGCCATGGCCTTGGCCCCGGCCGAGCCGAGCTCGACGAGCTCGCCGCCGAGCGCCGCCGCCACCCGGGCCGCCTCGGCCGGGGGCCGGCTGCGGCTGACGACCACCCGGGGCCGCGCCGGCGCCGGCGGGGGCGGGTCGGGGGGCGGGTCGGTGGCCAGGGTCAGCCCGCGGCCCGGCAGCGCGACGGCCCCCGCCACCGGCTCGCCGTCGACCACGAGGGCGACGTGGACGGCCCAGTCGGTGCGGGGCGGCTCGCCGTACTCGCGGGTGCCGTCGAGGGGGTCGACGATCCACACCCGCCGGGCGCCGACCCGGCGGGGGTCCGCGGCGCCCTCCTCGGACAGCACGGCGTCGTCCGGGCGCTCCTCGGCCAGGGCGGTCACCAGCAGCTCGTGCGCGAGCCGGTCGCCCTCCCGACCCAGGGCCCGCCCGGTGGGCCCGCCGTCGCGAGCCGCCCGTTCGCGCAGACCGACCAGCAGCTCACCCGCCTGCGTGGCGAGGCGAGCCGCCAGGGTGTGGTCATCGGGTGTCGCCTGCGGCATCCTCCATGCATACCAGGCGGGTCGTATTGCTTACCTATCTGGTCGGGATTTAGCTTGGAGCCCCGCATGACGACCCCGACGACGTCCGCCCCGCCCACGCCGCACTACCAGCTGACCCACCTGCAGACGCTCGAGGCCGAGGCGATCCACATCATCCGGGAGGTCGCGGCCGAGTTCGAGCGCCCGGTGCTCCTCTTCTCCGGCGGCAAGGACTCGGCGGTGATGCTGCACCTCGCCGTCAAGGCCTTCGCCCCGGCGAAGGTGCCGTTCCCGGTCATGCACGTCGACACCGGGCACAACTTCCCCGAGGTCATCGAGTTCCGCGACCGCCGGGTGGCCGAGCTGGGCCTGCGGCTGATCGTCGCCAGCGTCCAGGAGGCCATCGACGCCGGCAAGGTCGTCGAGGAGACCGGCCCCGGCGCCAGCCGCAACCGCCTGCAGACCGTGCCGCTGCTCGAGGCCATCGAGGAGAACGGCTTCGACGCCGTCTTCGGCGGTGCCCGCCGCGACGAGGAGAAGGCCCGGGCCAAGGAGCGGGTGTTCAGCTTCCGGGACGAGTTCGGCCAGTGGGACCCGAAGAACCAGCGGCCCGAGCTGTGGAACCTCTACAACGGCCGCCACCGCAAGGGCGAGCACATCCGCGTCTTCCCCCTGTCCAACTGGACCGAGCTGGACGTCTGGCAGTACGTCGCCGCCGAGGGCATCGAGCTGCCGTCGATCTACTTCGCCCACACCCGCCGCGTCTTCCAGCGCGACGGCATGTGGCTGGCCGAGTCGCCCTGGGTGACCCGGCGGGAGGGCGAGGAGGTCGAGGAGCGCATGGTGCGCTTCCGGACCGTCGGCGACGCCACCTGCACGGGGGCCATCGAGTCGACGGCCACCACCGTCGAGCAGATCATCGACGAGGTCGCCGCCACCCGGATCACCGAGCGGGGCGCCACCCGGGCCGACGACCGCATCAGCGAGGCGGGCATGGAAGACCGCAAGCGGGAGGGGTACTTCTGATGCCCGCCCGGGTGGCGGGCGGCAGCCCGGCAGGCCGACCAGTGAGGTGGACCTGAGCCATGGAGCTCCTGCGATTCGCGACCGCGGGCTCGGTCGACGACGGGAAGTCGACGCTGATCGGGCGGCTGCTCTACGACTCGAAGTCGATCTTCGAGGACCAGCTCGAGTCGATCGAGCGCACGAGCCTCGAGCGAGGCGACGCCTACGTCAACCTGGCCCTGCTGACCGACGGCCTGCGGGCCGAGCGCGAGCAGGGCATCACGATCGACGTCGCCTACCGCTACTTCGCCACGCCCAAGCGGAAGTTCATCATCGCCGACACCCCGGGCCACATCCAGTACACGCGCAACATGGTCACGGGGGCGTCGACCGCCGACCTGGCGCTCATCCTGGTCGACGCCCGCAAGGGCGTGGTCGAGCAGTCCCGCCGCCACGCCTTCCTGGCCTCGCTGCTCGGCATCCCGCACCTGGTCGTCTGCATCAACAAGATGGACCTGGTCGACTGGTCGCAGCAGCGCTACGAGGAGATCAAGGCCGAGTTCCGCAGCTTCGCCATGAAGCTCGACGTGCACGACCTGGCCTTCATCCCCATCTCGGCGCTGCACGGCGACAACGTCGTCGAGCGGTCGGCCAACATGCCCTGGTACGAGGGCACCTCGCTGCTGCACCACCTCGAGGAGGTGCACATCGCGAGCGACCGCAACCTCATCGACGCCCGCTTCCCGGTCCAGTACGTCATCCGCCCGCAGGACCAGGCCAACCACGACCTGCACGACTACCGGGGCTACGCCGGCACGGTGGCGGGCGGCGTGTTCAAGCCGGGCGACGAGGTCGTCGCCCTGCCCTCGGGGCTGACGACGACCATCGAGGCCATCGACTCGCCGAACGGTCCGGTCGCCGAGGCCTTCGCCCCCATGGCGGTGACCCTGCGGCTGGCCGACGACGTCGACGTGTCGCGGGGCGACATGATCTGCCGGGTGCGCAACCGGCCCCACGTCGGGCAGGACATCGACGCCATGGTCTGCTGGATGACGACCGAGGGCGACCTGCGCCCCGGGCAGAAGCTGGCCATCAAGCACACCACCCGGTGGGGCCGCACGCTGGTCAAGGAACTGCAGTACCGGCTCGACATCAACACGCTGCACCGCGACGAGTCGGCCGACCACCTGTCGCTCAACGAGATCGGCCGGGTCCGCCTGCGCACGACGGTGCCGCTGTTCTTCGACCCCTACCGGCGCAACCGCGCCACCGGGAGCTTCGTGCTGGTCGACGAGGTCACCAACAACACCGTCGGCGCCGGCATGATCCTCGGGCCGAGCGGCATCGACTGACGGCCGTGACCGGCGACGTCGTCTGGCACGCGGGCCTGGTCGACCGGGCCGACCGGCCCTCGGCGGGCGCGACGGTCTGGTTCACGGGGCTGTCGGGGTCGGGCAAGTCGACCGTGGCGGCCGAGGTCGAGCGGCGGCTGGTCGCCGCCGGGCGGCCGGCCTACCTGCTCGACGGCGACAACCTGCGCCACGGCCTCAACTCGGACCTGGGGTTCTCGGCCGCCGACCGGAGCGAGAACATCCGGCGGGTGGGCGAGGTGGCCCGGCTGTTCGCGGACGCCGGGGTGGTCGCGCTGGTCCCGGTCATCAGCCCGTACCGGGCCGACCGCGCCCGGGCCCGGGCGATCCACGACGAGGTCGGGCTGCCCTTCCTCGAGGTGTTCGTCGACACGCCGCTCGAGGTGTGCGAGGCCCGCGACCCCAAGGGCCTCTACGCCCGGGCCCGGGCGGGGGAGATCCGGGGGTTCACCGGCATCGACGACCCCTACGAGCCCCCGGAGCGCCCGGACCTGCGGCTCACGCCCGAGGACGGCGACCCGGGGGCCCAGGCCGCCCGGGTGCTGGCGCTGCTCGACACCGCCGCGCCGGGCGGTCGCGCTCAGGCGGGCGGCCCCGGCCGGTAGGTGCCGAACGACCAGACGTTGCCCTCGGGGTCGCGCACGGCGAAGTCGCGGGACCCGTAGTCCTGGTCGGTCGGTGGCATGACGACCTCCGTGCCGGTGGCGGCGGCCCGCTCGAAGCGGCTGTCGACCTCGTCGACCGCCACGTAGACGACCGTCGGGCCGAGGTCGAACGGGCCGCCCTCGGTCGTGCGGCCGAACCCGAACCAGCAGTCGCCGAGCCGGGCCTCCACGTAGGCGACCTGGCCGTCGGGGCCGCGGTGGACCGCGCCCTCCTCGACGCCGAACGCGTCGGCGAGGAACCGCAGCGCGGCCTCCGGGTCCCGGTAGTGGAGGACGGGGTGCATGGTGACGTCGGTGCCCATGACCGGCACGGTACGACCGGTGCCCCGGCCCCGGCTTGGACGTTCGTGATCTCGCGGGGGAGCGGTCAGAGCGACCGCTCGAGGACCAGCTCGTCGCGCAGCGGGATGCCGTGGCGGCCGACGACGGGGATCTGGGGCTTGACCCGGCGGGCGGCGTCGATCGCGCCCGGGTGCAGGGCGGCGAGGCGGAACCCGTGGCGCTGGTAGAGGCGGAGCGCGTCGAGGTTGTCGTTGGTCGTCAGCAACCACAGCGTCGACGCCCCGAGGCGGCCGGCCTCGGCGGCGCAGTGCTCGACGAGGGCGGCGCCCACCCCCCGCCCCTGGTGCTCCGGCGCCACGGCCAGGACCGCGAGCTCGGCGCGGCCGTCCGGGCCCGGCGGCGACCAGGTCACGACGCCGACGAGGCGGTCGCCCTCCCAGGCGCCCGCGCCCGGCAGCGCGAGCACGTCGACGACCTCGCCGAGGCGCGCCTGGTGGCGCCCGGCCACCGTGGCGTCGAGCAGGGCCTCGGCGGCGGCCTCGTGCGCCGGCGCGAGCGGTCGGACGGTCGGCACGGCGGGGACGGTAGCCGCGGCCGCGACCGGGCGACGGGCCGGCCGCGGCCGTCAGCGCACGAGCGGCTTGTACCGGATGCGGTGCGGCTGGTCGGCCTCGGCGCCCAGCTGCTTGCGGCGGAAGGCCTCGTACTCGCTGAAGTTGCCCTCGAACCACCGCACCTGGCTGTCGCCCTCGAAGGCGAGGATGTGGGTGGCGATGCGGTCGAGGAACCAGCGGTCGTGGCTGATGACGACCGCGCAGCCGGGGAAGGCCTCGAGCGCGTCCTCCAGGGCCCGCAGCGTGTCGACGTCGAGGTCGTTGGTCGGCTCGTCGAGCAGGAGCACGTTGCCGCCGGTGCGCAGCATCTTCGCCAGGTGCACGCGGTTGCGCTCGCCGCCCGAGAGCACGCCGACCTTCTTCTGCTGGTCGGAGCCCCGGAAGTTGAACGACGCCACGTAGGCCCGGCCGTTGACCTCCCGGTTGCCGAGCTTCAGCACGTCCTGGCCGTCGGTGATCTCCTCGTAGACCGTCCTGTCGGGGTCGAGGGCGTCGCGCGACTGGTCGACGTAGGCGAGCTTCACCGACGGCCCGATGCGGATGGTGCCGCTGTCGGGCTGCTCGGCCCCGGTCAGCATCCGGAACAGCGTCGTCTTGCCGGCGCCGTTGGGGCCGATGACGCCGACGATGCCGGCCCGGGGCAGCGAGAACGACAGGTCCTCGATGAGCAGCCGGTCGCCGTAGCCCTTCGACAGGTGCTCGACCTCGATGACGAGGTCGCCGAGGTGGGGGCCCGGCGGGATCTGGATCTGCAGGCGCTCGGGCGCGGACTCGGCCGCCTCGGCCTCGGCGCGCAGCTTCTCGTAGGCCTTCAGGCGGGCCTTGCCCTTGGCCTGGCGGGCCTTGGGCGCCATGCGGACCCACTCGAGCTCGCGCTCGAGCGTGCGCTTCCGGGCGGTCTGGGCCTTCTCCTCCTGCTCGAGCCGGGCGCGCTTCTGCTCGAGCCAGGCGGAGTAGTTGCCCTCGAACGGGTAGCCGCGCCCGCGGTCGAGCTCCAGGATCCAGCCGGCGACGTTGTCGAGGAAGTAGCGGTCGTGGGTGACGGCGACGACCGTGCCGGGGTAGTCGCGCAGGAAGCGCTCGAGCCAGGCCACCGACTCGGCGTCGAGGTGGTTGGTGGGCTCGTCCAGCAGCAGCAGGTCGGGGCGCGACAGCAGCAGCCGGCACAGCGCGACCCGGCGCCGCTCGCCGCCCGACAGCGTCGTCACGTCGGCGTCGCCCGGCGGGAGGCGCAGGGCGTCCATGGCGACCTCGATCGTCCGCTGCAGGTCCCAGGCGCCGGCGGCCTCGATCTTCGCCTCCAGGTCGGCCTGGCGCGCCCCCAGCTTCTCGTAGTCGGCGTCGGGGTCGGCCCAGGCCGCCATCACCTCGTCGTACTCCTGGAGCAGGGCGGCCACGTGGCCGACGCCGTCCATGACGTTGCCCTGCACGTCCTTGGTGGGGTCGAGCTGCGGCTCCTGCTCGAGCAGGCCGACCGTGTACCCCGGGGTGAGGCGGGCCTCGCCGGTGTAGCCGTCGTCGAGCCCGGCCATGATGCGCAGCAGCGACGACTTGCCCGCCCCGTTGGCGCCCAGCACGCCGATCTTCGCCCCCGGGTAGAAGGACAGCGAGATGTCCTTCAGCACCTCCTTGTCCGGGGGGTGGAACCGGCTCACCTTGCGCATGGTGAAGATGAACTGCGCGCTCATGCGCAGGGACGGTACCGGGTCACCGGTCCGGGCCCGAACCCCTGGTGGCCGGGGTAGGACCTCGGGGTTCCCCCGGTACGATCGCCTCCGTGGGTGATCAACCGCCGTCGACCGCCGCTCTCGGTCCCAACGCCTGGCTCGTGGACGAGATGTACGAGCAGTACCTCGAGAACCCGAGCTCGGTGAGCGAGAGCTGGCAGGAGTTCTTCGCCGACTACCGCCGCGAGGGCGACCACGCGACCCGTCCGGCCCCGACGGCCGACGGCGAGGCGCCGGCCGCCCCGGCACCGGCGGCCACCGCACCGGGCGGCGAGGCCGCCGCCCCGGCACCTGCGGCGCCCACCCCGGCTCCCGCGGCCCCGGCGCCGGCGGCACCCGCCGCTGCACCCCGGCCCGCGCCCCCCTCCGGCACCGCGGCCCCGACGGACGGTGGCGAGGAGCCCGGCGAGCCGCTCCGGGGCGCCGCCGCCCGCATCGTGGCCAACATGGAGGCCAGCCTCGGCGTGCCGACGGCCACGAGCTTCCGCGACGTGCCGGCCAAGCTGCTCGAGGTCAACCGCCGGGTCATCAACGGCTACCTGGGACGCACCCGGGGTGGGAAGGTCAGCTTCACCCACATCATCGGCTACGCGGTCGTCCGGGCCATCGCCGACACCGTGCCCCAGATGACCGCCACCTTCGTCAAGGGCGAGGACGGCAAGCCCCGCATCGTCCGCCACGAGCACATCGGCCTCGGCCTGGCCGTCGACGTCGAGAAGCCCGACGGCTCCCGCACCCTGCTCGTCCCGGTCATCCGGGACGCGGACACGCTCGACTTCCGCAGCTTCTGGGGCCGCTACGAGGAGCTGATCCGCAAGGTCCGGTCCAACAAGCTCAGCCCCGACGACTTCGCCGGTGCCACCGTCACCCTCACCAACCCCGGCACCATCGGCACCAAGCAGTCGGTGCCGCGGCTGATGCCGGGCCAGGGCGTGATCGTCGGCGTCGGGGCCATCGACTTCCCCGCCGAGTGGCGGGGCGCCGACCCGGCGATGCTGGCCGAGCTGGGCGCGTCCAAGACCATCACGCTCACCTCGACCTACGACCACCGGATCATCCAGGGCGCCGAGTCGGGCCTCTTCCTCAAGCGGGTCGAGGAGCTGCTGCTCGGGGCCGACGGCTTCTACGACGAGATCTTCGCCAGCCTCGGCGTGCCCTACGAGGCCGTCCGGTGGCGGCAGGACGTCAACCCGCTCGTCGTCCGGGAGCAGACGGCGCTCGAGAAGCAGATGGCGGTGGCGACGCTCATCCGGGTCTACCGGGTGCGGGGCCACCTCATCGCCGACCTCGACCCCCTGCGGTGGAAGGAACCGCAGATGGCGCCGGAGCTCGACCCGGCGACCTACGGGCTGACCATCTGGGACCTCGACCGCGAGTTCCTGACCGGCGGCCTGGGCGGCCGGGACCGGGCGCCGCTCAGCGAGATCCTGCGGATCCTGCGCGACGCGTACTGCCGCACCATCGGCATCGAGTACATGCACATCCAGGACCTGGAGGAGCAGCGCTGGATCCAGGAGCAGGTCGAGCGCCCGAGCCGCCAGGAGCTCGACACCGAGGACCTCCGCCACATCCTCAGCCGGCTCAACGCGGCCGAGGCCTTCGAGCGGTTCCTCGGCACCAAGTGGGTGGGGCAGAAGCGGTTCGGCCTCGAGGGCAGCGAGAGCCTCATCCCCATCCTCGACGCCATCCTGGAGGAGGCCGCCGACGACCACCTCGACGGCGTCGTCATGGGCATGCCGCACCGGGGCCGGCTCAACGTCCTGGCCAACATCGTCGGCAAGAGCTACGACCAGATCTTCAAGGAGTTCGAGGGCACGGTCGACCCCGACGCGGTCCAGGGCTCCGGCGACGTCAAGTACCACCTCGGCCAGGTGGGCAAGTTCCAGAGCCGGTCGGGCAACCAGATCACGGTCGAGCTGGCCGCCAACCCCAGCCACCTCGAGGCGGTCGACCCCGTGGTCGTGGGCATGGTCCGGGCGAAGCAGGACCAGATCAACCGGCCCGACGCCTTCTCGGTGCTGCCGATCCTGATGCACGGCGACGCCGCGTTCGCCGGCCAGGGCGTGGTCGCCGAGACGCTCAACATGAGCGACATCAAGGGCTACCGCGTCGGCGGCACGATCCACGTCGTCGTCAACAACCAGATCGGGTTCACGACGACGCCCGAGTCGGCCCGCTCCGGCATCTACGCCACCGACCTGGCCAAGATCGTCCAGGCGCCGATCTTCCACGTGAACGGCGACGACCCCGAGGCCTGCGTCCGGGTGGCGCGGCTGGCCTACGCCTACCGGCAGCGGTTCCACAAGGACGTGGTCATCGACCTCGTCAGCTACCGGCGCCACGGCCACAACGAGGCCGACGACCCCAGCTACACGCAGCCGCTGATGTACGCCAAGATCAACCAGCGGCGGTCGGTGCGGAAGCTGTTCACCGAGTCGCTGGTCAAGCGGGGCCAGCTGACCCTCGAGGAGGCCGAGGAGGCCCTCGACGAGTTCCGGGCCAAGCTGCAGCAGGCGCTCGACGAGACCCGGCAGTCGGCGCCGCCGTCCAGCCTGCGGGCGGCCGAGCCGCCGCCCCCGCGGGGCGTGCTGCCGCCGGTCGAGACCGGCGTCGACCGGGCGGTGCTCGACCGGGTCTACGACGCGCTGAGCTCGTGGCCGGAGGACTTCCACGTCCACCCCAAGCTGCTCAAGCAGATGGAGGCCCGGGACGCGATGGTCCGCGAGCAGGGGCAGGTCGACTGGGCGACCGCCGAGGCCCTGGCCTTCGGGTCGCTGCTGCTCGAGGGGACCGACATCCGCTTCGCCGGCCAGGACTCCCGCCGGGGCACCTTCAGCCAGCGCCACGCCGTGCTGGTCGACCAGGTCACCGGCCGCGAGTGGGCGCCGCTCGCGCACCTCGGCCCCGACCAGGCGAAGTTCTGGATCTACGACTCCCTGCTGTCGGAGTACGCCGCGCTGGGCTTCGAGTACGGCTACTCGGTGGCCAACAAGGACGCGCTGGTCTGCTGGGAGGCCCAGTTCGGCGACTTCGCCAACGGCGCCAGCATCATCATCGACCAGTTCGTCGTGGCCGCCGAGGACAAGTGGGGCCAGACCTCGGGCCTGGTCATGCTCCTGCCCCACGGCTACGAGGGGCAGGGCCCGGAGCACAGCTCGGCCCGCATCGAGCGGTTCCTCCTCCTCTGCGCCGACGACAACATCCAGGTCGCCAACGCCACCACGGCGGCCCAGTACTTCCACCTGCTGCGCCGGCAGATGCGCCGCGAGGTCCGCAAGCCGCTGGTCGTGTTCACGCCGAAGTCGCTGCTGCGGGCCCGGGCCAGCCGGTCGCCGATCGGCGAGCTCGAGCGGGGGCACTTCCGCGAGGTCCTGGACGACCCCCGGGTCGAGGACCCGGCGGCGGTGCGCCGCGTCGTCCTGGCCAGCGGGAAGGTGGCGATGGAGGCCCTGGCGGAGCGGGACAAGCGGGGCGCGCCGGTCGCCGTGGTCCGGGTCGAGCAGCTCTACCCGTGGCCCGGCGAGCAGCTCGCCGAGGCCGTCGCCCGCTACCCCAACGCCCGGGAGCTCGTCTGGCTCCAGGAGGAGCCGGCCAACATGGGCCCCTGGTCGTTCGTCGAGAGCCGCCTGACCGACCTGTTCGGCGACTCCCACGAGCTGCGCCGGGTCAGCCGGCCCGAGTCGGGCAGCCCGGCCACCGGGTCGCACGCCATCCACGTCCAGGAGCAGGAGGCGATCCTGGACGCGGCGCTGACGCTGGGGGGCTGAGGCCCCGACCGCCGGCGACGGTGTGACCAAGGTCACGTAACCTTGCCTTCCGTCCCGCGCGGGCCTGGTCGATAATGCCTGTTATCGACCCAGCGGCCGCTCGCCGCCCGACAGGTACCCGACGGAGGGGATCCACATGGCTCTCGACGAGTACGCCAGCAACGCCGAGATCATCGGCCGTGACGACGTCAACGACCTCGAGGCCATCCTGTCGGTGACGAACACCGACGTCGACGAGGCGATCCACACGGTCACCGACAACGCCGAGGCGATCTTCACCTGGGACTACGAGAAGGGCGCGCGGCAGGGGCTGAACAAGCTCTACGAGAAGGCCAAGCACGCCCAGTGGAACGGTGAGACCGACCTCCCCTGGGACACCGACGTCGACCTCGAGAAGAACGCGGCGCTGCAGCGCATGCAGTTCGCCGAGATGGAGCGCGACGTCAGCGGCACGCCGCTGGAGAAGTTCAGCGAGCAGGACTTCATCAAGCTGTCCATCGAGATGGACAGCTGGACGCTGTCGCAGTTCATGCACGGCGAGCAGGGCGCCCTGATCTGCACGGCGAAGATCGTCGAGACCGTGCCCTGGATCGACGCCAAGTACTACGCCGCCACCCAGGTGATGGACGAGGCCCGCCACGTCGAGGTCTTCGCCAAGTACCTGCAGGAGAAGCAGCAGAACTACTACCCGATCAACGCCCACCTGCGGCTGCTGCTCGACGACATCATCAACGACAGCCGCTGGGACATGACCTACCTGGGCATGCAGATCATGGTCGAGGGCCTCGCCCTCGCGGCGTTCGGCTTCATGCAGCAGATGACGCCGGACCCGCTGCTCAAGCAGCTGCTGCGCTACGTCATGTCCGACGAGGCCCGGCACGTGGCCTTCGGCGTGCTGTCGCTGAAGGAGTACTACGCCGAGCTGACCGACGCGGAGCTGCGCGAGCGCCAGGAGTTCGCCTTCGAGGCGGCGGTGCGCATGCGGGACCGCTTCCTCCAGCAGGAGGTGTGGGAGCGCATGGGCATCAAGCCCAAGGAGATCCTGCCGCTGGTCGTGCAGGACGTGGGCCGCAGCATGTTCCAGCAGATGCTGTTCTCGAAGATCGTGCCCAACTGCAAGAAGCTGGGGCTGCTGGACGCCGGTGACGGCTGGCTCCGCAAGAAGTTCACCGAGATGGGCGTCATCCAGTTCGAGGACTGGCAGGACACCGGCAGCGAGTACGAGTCGCTGCAGGCCACCGGCTGACGCCCGCGAGGACGAGCGCTGGGGACGGCCCGCGCCGCACGGCGCGGGCCGTCGCGCGCCGGGGCGCCGGCGGTGCCGCCGTCAGCTGCCCGGCGCCGCCGGGGCGGAGCCGACGTCGGCCCGCACCGGGAAGCCGACGACCCGCTCGAGCTCGGCCAGCGCCTCGTCGGGGTCGACGACCTTGATCGTGGTCATGCCCATGGCCCGGGCGGGCTTGAGGTTCACCCCGAGGTCGTCGAGGAAGACCGCCTCGGCCGGCTCGACGCCCAGCTCGTCGCAGACGAGCCGGTAGATGGCCGGGTCCGGCTTGCGGAGGCCCACCCGGCTGGACTCGACCAGCACGTCGACGTGGTCGAGGACCGCGGCCATCGGCCCGGAGCGCCGGCCCTCGCCGGCGGCCGCGTCGCCGACGAGGAAGTTGTTGGTCACGATCGCGGTGCGGAGCCGCTCGTGGCAGCGGCGGAGCGCCTCGACCATCTGCGGGCGGACCTCGCCGGCCAGCAGGCCCAGCACCGCCCGGCCGTCGACCCGGTGGCCGGCGGCCTCGGCCTCGGCCTCGAACAGCTCGACGAAGCCGTCGAGGTCGACCTCGCTGCGCTCCAGCCGGGCCCAGGCGTTGTCGTCGGGGTTCGTGGCGTTGAGGCGGCGGATGAACCCGGGCGGCAGGCCGTTGTCGGCCTCGTAGCGGGCGAAGGCCTCGAAGGGGCTGCTCGTGATCACCCCGCCGAAGTCGAAGATGACGGCGCGCACTGGCATAGGCTGCGCAGCCTATGGGTGCGGACGAGTGGGTCCCACCGGGTGCGCAGGTCGCCGACGGCGGCGGGGGTGCCGAGCGACCCGCGCCGGCCCCGGGCGGCGGCCGCGGGGACCCCGGGGCCGCACGACCGCCGGGGCCGCCGGCGCCCGGGCGACCGGCCCCGCGGCGCCGTCGCCGGGCGGTGGTCGTGGCGGTGGCGCTGGCCGTCGCCGCCGTGGTGGTGGCGGTCGCCGTGGTCGTGTCCCGCGGCGACGACGGCGGGTCGCCGGAGGCGGCGGGCCGGCAGGAGCGGTCGGCCGACGACCCGGGCGGCGCCGCCTCGACGACGGTGCCCCCGCCCACCAGCGTGGCCGTCGCCCCGCCCGGCGGCGGGTTCCGCATCGAGGTCCCCGGGTCGTGGGTCGTCGGCTACCCGAACGCGCAGGGCGCCCCGCTCGCCGATCAGATGGTGCCCGACCGGCCCGACGACGCCGACCACATCGCCCTCGTCGAGGCGGCGCTGGTCGCGCCCGACACCCGGATGGTGGCGCTCGACCCGGCGGGGCTCGGCGACCTCGAACGGCTGCCCGACCTGCTCGTCGTCGACGGCATCGCCAGCCCCTCGCTGACGGCGTTCGGCACGGAGCGGCTGCTCGACCTCGCGGCGCCCGTGGACGAGGGCGTCGTCGGCGCCCGGGGCACCATGGAGGGCACCAGCGGGGAGATCGGCTGGGTCGAGATCGACCTGGCGGCGTTCGACGTCCAGGGCGTCCGCTACGTGGCCACCGGCAGCGACACCGTGTGGATCCTCACGTTCTGGAGCCACACCCTCGACGAGCAGCGGGCCATGGCCGACGAGATGGTGGCCGGGTTCGATCCCGACTGACACGCGCCGCGACAGCGCGAGCACACCATGTCAACTCGGCGGCCTGCGAAGTAACCTGCGGTCGGGCCCTCGTGCGGGCCCGCACCCCCGTCCGGCAGTGCCGTCCTGGCAACGCGCAGTGCGCCGGCGGTGTCGCGGCAGATCGGCGATCCCGGCGGTCCGCCTCCGCCGAGGGCGACGCCGCTGCGGGGTCCCCCACCCGAACGCCAGGCATGCCATGACGGTCCACCACGTCGTCGTCGACGGATCCAACATCGCCACCGAGGGGCGTGACACGCCCAGCCTCGCCCAGCTCGACGAGGCGGTGCGGGCCTTCGTCGAGGAGTACAAGCCCAAGTACGTGACGGTCGTCGTCGACGCCACCTTCCCCAACCGCATCGACCGCAAGGAGCGGAAGAAGTACGAGGAGGCGGTGGCGGCCGGCGAGCTCATCACCCCGCCGGCGGGGGCGATCGGCCGGGGCGACGCCTTCATCCTGCAGATCGCCAAGCGGGCCAACGCCGTCATCCTGTCCAACGACTCGTTCCAGGAGTTCCACGGGGAGTTCCCCTGGCTGTTCGAGAAGGGGCGGCTGATCGGCGGGAAGCCGGTCCCGCACGTGGGCTGGGTGTTCATCGAGCGGGCGCCGGTGCGGGGGCCGACGAGCCGCCGGGCGGTCAACGAGGCCCGCAAGTCGGCGAAGGCCGCCGAGGCGGCGGGGGCGGCCGTGGCCGCTGCGGCCACCGCCGAGCCCGACGGCGCCGACGAGGCCCGCGTCGGCGCGCCGGCCGGCGAGGCCGCCGAGTCGGGCGACGGCCGGCGGGCACCCGCCAGGTCGACGGCGACGTCCAAGACGTCGAAGAAGCAGCCGGCCCCCTACAACGAGGCGCTGCCCTTCATCGAGTTCGTCGGGCAGTACCCGGTCGGCAGCGAGGTCGAGGCCGTGGTCGAGCGGTTCAGCTCCCACGGCGCCTACGTCATGGTCGGTGACACCCGGGCCTACGTGCCGCTGCGCAACCTCGCCGACCCACCGCCCCGCAGCGCCAAGGAGGTGCTGTCGCTCGGCGAGAGCCGGCGGTTCGTCGTGGTGTCGATCGACCCGCCCCGCCGGGGCATCGACCTGGCGATCCCGGGCGTCGTCGACGTGCCCGCCCCGGTCCCGGTCGGGGACGCCGAGCTGGAGGCGGTCGCCGACGCCGCCAGCGCCGCCGAGCCGCCCGGCACCCGGCGGGCCGCGGTCAAGCGGGCTCGTCGCCGGACCGCCGGGTCGGGCGGGGAGCAGGCCACGCCCGTCGAGGAGGCGGCACCGGCGGAGGCCGAGGAGCCCGAGGCGCCGGCGGGGGCCGGGAAGGCCGCGGCGAAGAAGGCGGCCACGAGGTCCGCGAAGAAGGCCACGAAGGCCGCGAAGAAGGCCACGAAGGCTGCGAAGAAGTCCGCCGAGACGGCGACGGCGGAGTCGGCGACGGCGAAGAAGGCCGGCTCGGGGAAGGCGACGGCGAAGAAGGCCGCGAAGACCACGAACAAGGCCGCCGAGCGGTCGACGAAGGCGGCCGACGCCGGCACCGACGAGGGGCCGGCCGAGGCGCCGGCGACGACGGCGACGGCGAAGAAGGCCGGCTCGACGAAGGCGGCGGCGAAGACGGCCCGCTCGAGGACGTCGGGCCGGAGGGCGGCGGCCAGGTCGGCCGCCGAGGAGACGGCCGCGGACGAGGCGCCCGGGGCCGAGGCGACGGCCGGGGCGCCGGAGGCCGGCGACGAACCGGCGCCGGCCCCGGCGGAGAAGGCACCGGCGACGAAGGCCGGTTCGGGGAGGACGACGGCGAAGGCCGCCGAGAAGGCGACGGCGAAGAAGGCGGCGGCGCGGAAGGCGGCGGCGAAGCGGACGGTGAGGAGGTCGGCGGGGGAGGGCGCCGGCGGTGAGCGCGCCGCGCCTCCGGCCGAGGCCCCGGGTTCGACGGAGGGCGAGGACGGCACGACCGGGGCGCGCTCGACGGCGAAGAAGACGACGAGGAAGCGGTCGACCGCGAGCAGGGCCCGAGGCCGGGGGTCGGCCGCGACGGCGGCCGCGACCGCGACGGCACCGGCCGGCCCGGCGGAGCCGGACCCGGCACCGGAGGCGCCCGGCGACGGCGGTGCGGCGGCCGCGACCGGGACCGAGGAGACGTCGGGCGCCGGCGGTGCGGCGGCCTCCGACGGCGACGGCCGGCCGCCCGTCGTGGGGGACCCGGTGGGGCCCGCCACCCCGGGCGGCATCGGCACGACGGCCCTGTAGGTTCCGCGGCGTGCGCATCGCCACCTGGAACGTCAACGCGCTCACCGGCGAGCGCATCGAGCGGGTCCTCGCCTGGCTCGACATGGCGCGGCCCCACGTGCTCTGCCTGCAGGAGACCAAGGTCAGCGACGACGCCTTCCCGGCCCTCGACTTCCATGCCCACGGCTACGACAGCGTCCACCACGGCCAGGGCCGCTGGAACGGCGTGGCCATCCTCAGCCGGGTCGGCCTCGACGACCCCGTCGCCGGCTTCGCCGACGGCGGCCCGCCCGACCCCGAGGCCCGGCTCGTGACGGCCACCTGCGGCGGCGTGCGGGTGTCGTCGGTCTACGTGCCCAACGGCCGGGCCGTCGGCCACGAGCAGTACCACCACAAGCTGCGGTGGCTGGCCCGGCTGCGGGCCCACGTGCTCGCCGACGTCCGGCCCGAGGGCACGGGCTGGCTGCCCGACCCCGACGGACCCGGCGGCGGCCTGCGGGCCGTCTGCGGCGACTTCAACGTCGCCCCCGAGGACATCGACCTCTGGGACCCGGCCGCGTTCGAGGGCGCGACGCACGTCACGCCCGAGGAGCGGGCGGCGCTGGCCGAGGTCATGGCGACGGGGCTGCGGGACGCGTTCCGGGAGCAGCACCCGGGGGCGCCGAAGCTGTTCAGCTGGTGGGACTACCGGGCGGGCGCCTTCCACAAGCACCAGGGCATGCGCATCGACCTGGTGCTGCTGTCGCCCCGGCTGGCCGACCAGGCCCGGTGCGCGCTCATCGACCGCAACGCCCGCAAGGGGCGCAAGCCGAGCGACCACGCCCCCGTCTTCGTCGACGTCGACCTCTCCGCCGTCTCGCACGGCGGTGACGCCCGAGGCTAGGACGGCACCATGTCCGACGGCTCCCCCGACCCCACCGACAGCACCCAGCGGCCCGCCGACGACGCCGGCGAGCTGCCGCCGGACCTCGACCGGCTCGCCGGGCCGGGCTCCGCGCGGTGGCCCGAGCTGCTCGACCGCTACTCGTCGAGCGTGCCGTCGCCGCGGCGGGCCGAGCTGCACCGCACGGCGAACGCGCTGCGGCGGATCATCCACCGCCTGCACGCGAGCCCCGCGCCCGCCGAGGAGCTGGCGGCCGCGGCCGACGAGCTCGAGGAGCTGGCCCGGCGGCTCGACGCCTTCCCCGGCGGGTCGCTCTACGAGGGCTTCAGCGAGTCGCCCCTCGCCGGCCCCGACCCCCACGCCTTCTTCGACCACAGCCCGATGCTCGGCCGGGCCAACCCCCTCGCCCCGCCCATCGAGCTGTGGGCCGAGGGCGACGTCATGCGGGGGCGGGTGACCTTCGGCGCCGCGTACGAGGGGCCGCCCGGCTGCGTCCACGGCGGCTACGTCGCCGCCGCCTTCGACGAGGTGCTCGGCTCGACCCAGTCCCTCGCCGGCCGCCCGGGCATGACCGCCCGGCTGACCGTCAACTACCGCAGCCCGACGCCGCTGCACACCGAGCTGATCTTCGAGGGCCGGATCACCGAGGTGTCCGGCCGCAAGACCTTCACCTACGGCACCCTCCACGCCGGCGACACGCTGTGCGCCGAGAGCGAGGCGCTGTTCGTCGCCATCGACTTCCGCAAGGTGGCCGAGATGCAGGAGGTCCGCGACCGGGCCTTCGGCCCGACGCCGCCGCCCGAGCCCGAGGGCTGAGCGGCCCCGGCTCAGCCCGGCTCGGTGACCGGGTCGCGCAGGGCCGCGAGCAGCCCGTCGCCGAGCCGGCGGGCCACCAGCGGCCCCATGCCCAGCTCGACCAGCTCCTCGTGCGACCGGGGCCGCCGCTCGGCGATGCGCTCCAGGAGCCGGTCGTCGACGACGGCGGCCGGCTCGACCCGAGCGGCGCGGGCGTGCTCGTCCCGCCAGGCCCGCAGCGCGGCCAGCACCGGCGACGCCGGCGTCGTCCGCTGCCGGGCCAGCGCCGCCCGCTGCTCGGCCAGGCGGGCCCGCCAGTCGCCCGGCGGCGCGGCCGGGGCGTCGGGTCGGCGGTCGCGCCGGCGCTCGGCCAGGCCGGCCAGCCACGGCGTCAGCCGGCGCTCGACCGGCCGCCCCCCCACCACCCGGCTGACCGCCCACGTGCAGCGCAGCTCGTCCTCGGCCCGGGTCATCGCCACGTAGAGCAGGCGGGCCTCCTCGGCCCGCTGCGCCCGGCTGCGGGCGTGGGCGATCGGGACGAGGCCGTCCTCCAGGCCGGCGAGGTGCACGACCGGCCACTCGAGGCCCTTGGCGGCGTGGAAGGTCGCGATCGTGACCGCGTCGCGGGGCTCGTCGCCGCCCTCCGCCTGCAGCGTGGCCACCAGCCACGACACGAAGGCCCCGGTCGTGGCCGACGGGTCGAGCCGCAGGTGGTCGCCGGCCAGCTGGGCCACGGTGGCGACGTCGGTCGCGGCGGCGCCGTCGCCGGGCCGGTCGAGCTCGGCGGCCAGCGCCTCGAGGTCGGGGAGACAGCTCGACAGCGGGCGGTCGGCCCGGCGCAGCAGGTCGAGCGCGGCCCGGCCGCCGGCGCGGTCGAGCAGGGCCGCGTCGCCCCGCACCCGGTGGGGGATGCCGGCGGCCCGCAGCGCCTCGGCGACGAGCGGGATCTGCGCGTGGGTGCGGACGAGCACCGCCTGGCACGACCAGGGCGAGCGGGGCCGGCGGCAGTCGCGCACGGCCCGGGCGATCGCCACCGCCTCGTCCCGGTCGGTCGGGTGGCGCTCGAGGCGCACGGGCGGCCCGCCGGGGCGCGTCGCCCGGACCGGGCGGTCGGGCACGCCCGCCCGGCGGAGGACGTCGCCGGCCGCGGCCAGGATCTCGGGGGTCGAGCGGTAGTTGCCCGCCAGCGAGATGACCTCGGCCGTCGGGTGGAGCTCGCGGAAGCGCTCGAGGAAGCCGGCGTCGGCGCCGTTCCAGCCGTAGATGGCCTGGTGCGGGTCGCCGACGACGCACAGGTCGAGGCTCGACCCCCGCCAGGCGTCGAGGAGGCGCAGCTGCAGCGGGTTGACGTCCTGGAACTCGTCGACGAACAGGTGGCGGAACCGCCACCGCTGGGCGGCGGCGAAGGCGGCGTCGGTCTCCAGCAGGTGGGCGCACAGCCGCAGGAGGTCGTCGAAGTCGACCACGCGGGCCCGCCGCTTCTCCTCCTCGTAGGCCCGGTACAGCTCGGCGATCTGCTCGGCGGGGCCGGGCGTGCGCCGGCGGGCGCCGGCGGCCGCGCCCGGGTAGTCGTCCGGCCCGACCAGGCGGGCCTTGGCCCACTCGATCTCGCCCGCCAGCTGGGCGACGCTCACCCGGGTGCCCTCGACCAGGGGGCCGAGCAGGCGGGACTTGCGGGCGAGCAGGGCGGGCGGCCGCCGCCCGGCGTCGGCCCACCAGCCGCGCAGCTGGGCGTAGGCCACCCCGTGGAAGGTGCCCGCGGCGACGCCGTCCCGGAGCCCGAGCGCCCGGAGCCGCTCCCGCAGCTCGCCCGCGGCCCGCCGGGTGAAGGTCAGCGCCAGCACGTGGCTCTCGTCCGCGTCCCCGGTCGCCACCCGCCAGGCGATCCGCCGGGTCAGCACGCGGGTCTTGCCCGACCCGGCCGGGGCCAGGATGGCGAGCGGGCGGGCGGGCGAGGTCACCGCCCGGCGCTGCATCTCGTCGAGGTCGTCGAGCAGGTGATCCGCAGCCAACGAGGAAGAGGGTATTCCGGCACCTACGATCGCCGACGTGATCGACCTGGACCCCGCCCGGTTCGAGGAGCTGGTGGCCGACGCGCTGGACAGCATCCCCGAGCCGCTGGCCCGCCGGATGGACAACGTGGCCGTCGTCGTCGAGGACGGCCACCCCGACGGCGAGCTCCTCGGCCGCTACGAGGGCGTGCCGCTGACCGAGCGCGACACCTGGTACGGCACCGGCGGGCTGACCCTCCCGGACCGCATCACGATCTTCCGGCGGCCGATCTGCGCGGTGTGCTCGACCGAGGAGGAGGTGGTCGAGCAGGTGCGGATCACCGTCGTGCACGAGGTCGCCCACCACTTCGGCATCGACGACGACCGCCTCCACGAGCTGGGCTGGGCCTAGGGGAGGGCCCGCCCGGCCCGCCCGGGCAGCGGTACGCTGCGGGTGTGCCGTTCCCCAGGAAGCTCCTCCACGACGAGGAGGAGCTGGTCCTCGACCTCCATCCCCACTGGTGGTACCTGGTGCCGCAGCTGGCCGCGCTGCTGGCGTCGGTCGTCCTCGGCGGCGTGGTCATGGCCATGACCGATGCCGCGTGGGCGCAGATCCCGGTCGGCATCCTCATCCTCGTCTGCCTGCTCTGGTTCGGCGTCCGCTACGCCAGGTGGGTCACGACCAACTTCGTCGTCACCACCGACCGGCTGATCTACCGGCACGGCGTGCTCAGCAAGCACGGCATCGAGATCCCGCTCGACCGGGTCAACACCGTGTTCTTCCGCCAGTCGCTGTTCGAGCGGATCATCGGCTCGGGTGACCTGGTCATCGAGTCGGCCAGCGAGACCGGGCGCCAGGCGTTCAGCGACGTGCGCCGGCCCAACGCCGTGCAGAACGAGATCTACCTGCAGATCGAGGCCAACGAGAACCGCAAGTACGACCGGGTGGGCGCCTCGATGGGCGGGCCCGACGACCCGAGGGCGTCGATCCCGGCCCAGATCCGCGAGCTCGACGAGCTCCGCAAGCAGGGGCTCCTGACCGAGGCCGAGTTCGCGGCGAAGAAGCGCCAGCTGCTCGACCGCATGTGAGCGCGCCGCCGGTGCCGGCCCGGGTCGTCAGCCTCGTCCCCTCGGTCACCGAGACGCTGCTGGCCTGGGGCGTCACGCCGGTCGCCTGCACCCGGTTCTGCGAGCAGCCCGACCTGCCGCACGTCGGCGGCACCAAGGACCCCGACGTCGCCGCCATCGCCGATCTCGCGCCCGACCTGGTCGTCATGTGCGTCGAGGAGAACCGGCGCGAGGACGCCGACGCGCTGGCCGAGGCGGGGGTCCGCACGGCCGCGCTGTCGATCGACGGCGTCGCCGACGTCGGCCCCGCCCTGCGGATGCTGGCGGCGCTCGTCGGCGCCACCCCGCCGGCCGACGACCTCGACCGCCTCGACGCCCTGGCCGCCGGCGAGCTGGCCGGCCCCGGGGCCGTGCGGGGCGGCCGCCCGCTGCGGGCCTTCGTCCCGATCTGGAAGCGGCCGTGGATGACGCTGTCGGGCGGCACCTACGGGTCGTCGCTGCTCGCCGCCATCGGCGTGCACAACGTCTACGCCGACGCCGAGGAGCGGTACCCGACGGTCACGCTGGACGAGGTGCGGGAGCGGCGCCCGGACGTCGTGCTGGCGCCCAGCGAGCCCTACCCGTTCGGCGAGCGCCACGTCCCGCTGCTCGCCGAGGTCGCGCCCGTCGTGCTGGTCGACGGGCGCGACCTGTTCTGGTGGGGCGTCCGGACCCCGGGCGCGCTGCGCCGCCTCGCCGACCAGCTCACCGCCATCGACCCCGGCGGCTGAGCCGCCATCGGCCCGGGTCAGTCGGTCGTCAGCGACGCCCCCGCCGCCGGACGCCCCCGCCAGACGATCGGGCCGCTCAGGCGGGTCTTCGGCCGGCAGAGGACGATGACGCAGCCGCCGAACCCGGCGCCGGTCACCCGGGCGCCGTAGACGCCGGGCACGCCCCGGGCGGCGGCCACGATCTCGTCGAGCGCGGGCGTGCTCACCTCGAAGTCGTCGCGCATGCTCGCGTGGCTCGCCACCAGCAGCTCGCCCGCGTACGACAGCTGCCCGGTGGCCAGCGCCCGGGCCACGGCGTCGACCCGCTCGTTCTCGGTGATGACGTGGCGGGCGCGGCGGCGCAGCACCGGGTCCTCGATGGCCTCGGCGTCGATCGGCGAGCAGTCCCGCAGGCGACGGCCGAGGATGCGCTCGGCCGCCTCGCACTCCTTGCGGCGCTGGGCGTAGGCCGACCCGGCCAGCTCGCGGTGCTGCCCCGACTGGATGACGACGATCTCGGCGTCCTCGGGGAACGGCACGTGCTCGATGGCCAGCGTGTCGCAGTCGATGCGCAACGCCATGCCCTCGACCGCGGCCAGCGCGACGAGCTGGTCCATGATCCCGCAGGGCACGCCGACGGCCCGCTGCTCGGCCCGCTGGCAGGCCTTGGCCGCCGCCACGGGGTCGAGCCGGTCGGCGCCGAGCGCCGTCGCCACCGCCACCTCGAGCGCGGCGGAGGAGGCGAGCCCGCTGCCGGGCGGCAGCGTCGAGTGGACCATGCCGACGAGCCCGTCGTCGGGCCGCACCTCGTCGACGACGGCGGCGACGTAGCGCCCCCAGGTGGGCTCGACCGTCGAGGGGTCGGGCACGCCGGACACCGGCACCTCGGCGACGCCCTCGAAGCGGTCGGAGCCGAGCATGACCCAGTTGCCGCCGCGGTCACCGGTGATCTCGATGCCGAGCCCGATGGCCATGGGCAGCACGAGCCCGCCCATGTAGTCGGTGTGGTCGCCGATGAGGTTGACCCGCCCGGGCGCCCAAGCTCGCAGTCCCATTCACGCTCCTCGCAGTGCCGACGCGGCGTCCTCGGGGACGACCGGGTTCGTGTACTGGCCGCTGCCCAGCTCGGCCGCGGCGACGTAGCGTTGCACGCCCGGCCCCCGCATCGGGGAGACGACGTGGACGTGCAGGTGGGCCTCGGGCCACGGCGCCCCGTCGGTCGGCCGCTGGTGGACCCAGAGCATGTAGGGGAGCGGCGCGCCGAACAACCGGTCGAGCCGGCCGAGCACGTCGACGAGCAGCGCGGCCAGGCCGTCGCGCTGGGGGCCGTCGAGGGCGGGGAGGTCGGGCCGGTGCACGTCGGGGGCGAGCAGCAGCGCGTAGGGCCACGCGCTGGCGTGGGGGACCCAGGCCCGCCACCCCGGCGCGGTGGCGACGAGCAGCGCGGGGTCGGGGGCCGGGCAGAGCGGGCAGCCGTGCCGCCCGGCCCGGCGCAGCTCGGTCAGTGGGACGTCGGGCACGCGGTCGTAGGCGTAGATCTGCCCGTGGGGGTGGTCGATGGTGGCCCCGACCTCCGGGCCGCGGTTCTCGAAGACGAGGACGTAGCCCACGTCCGGCCGGTCGCCGAGCGCGCCGGTGCGCTCGGCCCACAGGTCGACCACCTTGCGGGCGCCGTCGAGGCCGAGGTCGGGGAAGGTCGCGTCGTGGTCGGGCGTGTAGAGCACGACCTCGCAGCGGCCGTCGGGCATCGCCGGCCAGCGGTTGGGGAAGGCCTTGACGTCGTAGGGCTCGGGCGCCTCGACGCCCCCCACGCAGAAGGGGCACTCGTCGGCCGGCCGGTTGGGCCGGTGCTGGCGGCCGGCGGCCACGACGACGGTGGCGCCGGAGAGCTCGTCGGTGCGGACGTCGTGCACGGGCATGGGCTCGGGTGTCGCGTGGTCGCTGCGTCGGGCGGCCGGTGCGCGGGGGCGCAAGGTAGCGGGCGGCGTCGCGGCGGGCAGGTCCGGTGCGGCCCGGCCGCGCCCCGAGGCGCTTGACCGTACGGTCAAGACCGAACAGCATGACCGCCATGCCGATCGCGCGGGCCAACGGCATCGACATCGCCTACGAGACCCTCGGCGACCCCGCCGACCCGACGGTGCTGCTGGTGCACGGGCTGGGCTGCCAGCTCATCGAGTGGGACGACGAGCTCTGCCGCGCGATCGTGGACCGCGGCTTCCACGTCGTGCGGTTCGACAACCGCGACGTGGGCGAGTCCACCCGCTTCGACCAGCCCGTCGACGTCATGGGCGTCATCGCCGCGGTCGCCGCCGGCGAGGTGCCGGAGGTGCCCTACCTGCTGTCCGACATGGCGGCCGACGCCGTCGGCCTGCTGGACCACCTCGGCGTCGACCGGGCCCACGTCCTCGGTGTCTCGATGGGCGGCATGATCGTCCAGACCATGGCGATCGAGCACGGCGCCCGGCTGCGGTCGATGACCTCGATCATGTCGACGACCGGCGACCCCGACGTCGGCATGCCCACCGGCGAGGCGATGTCGACGCTGCTGTCGCCCCCGCCGCAGACCCGGGAGGAGCTGCAGGACGCCGCCGTCCGCAACGCCGGCGTGTGGGGGAGCCCCGGCCTCTACGACGAGGCCCGCCTGCGCGAGGTCGCGGGCCGGAAGTGGGACCGGGGCTACGACCCGGCGGGCACCGCCCGCCAGCTGGCCGCCATCCTCGCCTCGGGCAGCCGGTCCGCCGGGCTGGCCACCGTGGACGTGCCCACGCTGGTCATCCACGGCACCGCCGACAAGCTCGTGCAGCCGTCGGGCGGCGAGCGCACCGCCGAGGTCGTGCCGGACGCCAAGCTGCTGATGATCGAGGGCATGGGCCACGACCTGCCCCCGCCGCTGTGGGGGCGGATCGTCGACGCGTTCGTGGCCCACGCCACCGAGCACCCCTGAGGCCCGCACCGGGCCGCGACGACCACAGGAGCACGATGGGACCTCTCGCCGGAATCACCGTCATCGAGATCGCGGGCATCGGCCCGGGGCCCTTCTGCGGGATGATGCTGGCGGACATGGGGGCCGACGTCATCCGCATCGACCGGGCCGGCTCGGTGCAGGGCGGCGACCCCGAGCGGCCGCCGGCCGACCTGCTGGCCCGGGGCCGCCGGTCCATCGGCGTCGACCTCAAGACCCCGGAAGGGGTCGAGGTCGTGCTGCGCCTCGTCGAGCGGGCCGACGCGCTGATCGAGGGGTTCCGGCCGGGCGTCACCGAGCGGCTGGGCATCGGCCCCGACGCCTGCCTGGCCCGCAACCCCCGCCTCGTCTACGGCCGCATGACCGGCTGGGGGCAGGACGGCCCCCTGGCCTCCGCCGCCGGGCACGACATCAACTACATCGCCCTGGCGGGCGCGCTCGAGCCGATCGGGCGGCGGGGCGAGGCCCCGGTGCCGCCGCTCAACCTCGTGGGTGACTTCGGCGGCGGCGGCATGCTGCTGGCCTTCGGCATCGTCTGCGGGCTGCTCGAGGCCCAGCGGTCTGGGAAGGGCCAGGTCATCGACGCCGCCATGGTCGACGGTGCCGCCGCGCTCATGACCATGACCCACGCCTTCCGGGCCATGGGCATCTGGAACGACGAGCGGGGCACCAACATGCTCGACACCGGCGCCCACTACTACGACGTCTACGAGACGGCCGACGGCAAGTACGTCTCGATCGGCTCGATCGAGCCGCAGTTCTACGCCGAGCTCCTGCGCATCCTCGGCCTCGAGGACGAGGACCTGCCCTGGCAGCAGGACCGGTCGCAGTGGCCGGCCATGAAGGAGCGCTTCGCCGAGATCTTCCGCACCAAGACCCGGGACGAGTGGTGCGAGCTGATGGAGGGCACCGACGTGTGCTTCGCCCCGGTGCTGTCCATCCCCGAGGCGATCGAGCACCCGCACAACAAGGCCCGCGGCACGTTCGTCGAGGTGGCGGGCATCGTGCAGCCCGGGCCGGCGCCCCGGTTCAGCCGGACCCCCGGCCAGATCCGGCGGCCCCCGGCACACCCGGGCCAGCACACCGACGAGGTGCTGCGCGAGGCCGGCTACGACGACGACGGCATCGCCAAGCTGCGGGCCGCCGGGGCCGTGGCCTAGGCGCCCGGCCGGTCGAGCCGCTCGATCAGCTCGGGCCGCAGCTCGTCGAGCGAGCCCAGCCGCACCGCGGCCAGGGCCAGCGCGTCCGCCGCCGGCGGATAGTCGCGGTTGGGCAGGGCGACCACCCGCATGCCCGCGGCGGCCGCCGACCGCAGCCCGTTGGTGGAGTCCTCGACGGCGACGCAGGCCTCGGGGGCGACCCCCAGCCGCCGCGCCGCCTCCAGGTAGACGTCGGGTGCCGGCTTGCCCCGCGCCACCTCCTCGGACGACACGGTGGCCGCGAAGGCCCCGGCCAGGCCGGCGAGCTCGAGCACCAGGTCGATGACCGGCCGGTTCGACGACGAGGCCAGGCCCAGCGGCCATCGGGCCGCCAGCGCCCGCACGGCCTCGACCGCGCCGGGCAGCAGCGGGAGGTGCCGCCGGTAGCCGGCCACGAGCCGCTCGACCACCGCCCGGGAGATGTCCTCGGGCGCCATGTCGACGCCCAGCTCGTCGCGCAGGTAGCGCGACCACTCCGGGGAGCTCATGCCCATCATCGCCCGCTGGGCCTCGGGCCGCCACCGGCCGCCCCGCTCGCGCACCAGGGCGCGCCGGGCCTCGTCCCAGGCCTGCTCGGAGTCGAGGAGCACGCCGTCGAGGTCGAAGACCACCGCGTCGACCACCACCCGATCGTGCCCCACGCGCCGGGCTCCCCGGGGGACCGGGCCGGGTGTCACGGCCGGGGCCGTCGGCCCGCTCAGGCGGGCAGCGGCGTCGCCGGGGCGGGCGCCGGCGTGCGGCCGCGGCGGTCGACGCGGCCGTCGGCGTGGCGGGCGAAGCGCGGCTCGGCGGGATCGTGGACAGGGTCGTCGCGGTCCCACGGCCAGCCGCCGAACCGGGTGCGCCGGTAGTCGGCGAACGCCTGCCGGATGCCGGCCTCGTCGTTCATGACGAACGGCCCGTACCGGGCCACCGGCTCGCCGATGGGCCGGCCCTGCAGCAGCAGCGCCTGGACGCCGCCGTCGCCGCCGGCGAGGTCGAGCGGGGCCGTGGGCTCGACCAGCGCCCCGTGGCCGGCACCGACCTCCTGCCCGTCGACCGACAGCCACGAGCCCGCGAAGACGTAGAGCACCCGGCGGGTGGCCGGGCCGGCCGCCGGGGGCAGCGTCCAGCGGGCCCCGGCGTCGAGCGTGAGGTGCCACAGCGCCACGTCGGCCTCGGGGCGCGAGGCCCACGACCGGGGCGGGGGCGGCGGCGGGCGGTGCCCGGCCAGCTCGCCGGCGATCACGACGACCTCGGTCGTGCGGCCTTCCTCGTCGGCCGTGACCAGCCGGGGCGTCTCCTCGGCCCACAGCATCGTGAAGTGGGGTTCGGCCAGCTTGTCGGCCGCCGGCAGGTTCAGCCAGATCTGGAACAGCTCGAGCGGGTTGGGCCGGTCGCGCTCGAGCAGCGGGAACATCTCGGCGTGGACGACGCCGGCCCCGGCGGTCAACCACTGCGTGTCGCCCCGCCCGTAGCGGGCGGCGGCGCCGAGCGAGTCGGCGTGGTCGACGAGCCCGGCGCGCACGTAGGTGATGGTCTCGAAGCCCCGGTGCGGGTGCCCGGGGAACCCGGGCACGGTCGTGCCGTGGTACATGCTCCAGCCGCCGGCCCCGCTGAAGTCGTTGCCGAGGGTGCGGCCGGCAAGGGGCGCGTCGGGGCCCAGCTCGGCGTTCCCCCTCGGGTAGGCGTCGCGGTGGTGCATGACGAAGAGGAACGGGTCGAGCGTCTGCCACGGCGTCGACAGGGGGAAGGTGTGCAGCACCCGGGCGGCCATGCCGGGCACCCTACCGGCCCCCGAGGGGAAGCTTGCACGTGCAAGCAGCGGGTCGCGCCCGCCGCCGGCCGGGCCCGCGTGCTAGGACGGGCGCCGTGCCGACGCTGGTCGCCTTCCACGCCCACCCCGACGACGAGTGCATCACCACCGGCGGCACGCTGGCCAAGGCGGCCGACGAGGGCCACCGCGTCGTGCTCGTCTACGCCACCCGCGGCGAGGTGGGGGAGGCCCCCGAGGGCCTGCTCGCCCCCGGGGAGCGCCTGGTCGACCGGCGGGTCGCCGAGGTCACCCGGGCCGCCGAGGTCCTGGGCGCCCACCGGGTCGAGTTCCTCGGCTACCGGGACTCGGGCATGGCGGGCACGCCGGACAACGACCACCCGGACGCGTTCTGCCGGGCGGACGTGGGCGCCGCGGCCGAGCGGCTGGCCGCCCTCCTGCGGGAGGAGGCGGCCGACGTGCTGCTCGTCTACGACGAGCACGGCAACTACGGCCACCCCGACCATGTCCAGGTCCACCGGGTCGGCGTGGCCGCGGCCGCCCTGGCCGGCACGCCCCAGGTGCTCGAGGCCACGATGAGCCGCGAGGCGGCGCGCGACTTCCTGGCGCAGGCCGTGGCCAGCGGCGAGGTGGCCGCGGAGGACGTTCCCGACGTCGACGACCCCGACCAGCCCTTCGGCACGCCCGACGCGCTCATCACGACCCGCGTCGACGTGCGCCCCTGGGCGGAGCGGAAGCGGGCCGCCATGGCGGCCCACGAGAGCCAGGTCGGCGACCTGGGGCCCCTCCTCGCCCTGCCGCCGGAGGTGTTCCGGGAGGCGATGGGCACGGAGCACTTCATCCGCCGGGGCGCCCCGCCGGGCCACCGGGACGACGACGTCTTCGCGGGCCTCGACGGCCGGGAGGGCTGACGCCCGCGCGCCGCGGCGGGACCGCCCGATGCCGTGGCGCGGGGCCGGCTCGGCTACGTTCGCCCGGCGTCGGCGACGGAACGGGAGGAGCGGTGTGGCGTTGACGGGGACGAGCGGTCCGCTCGAGCACCTGGCCCGGGTCGCACGGGCGATCGAGTGGTTGTTCGTGCGGGTCGGCTTGGCCGTGCTGGCGATCGGCGTGGCCGCGTTCCTGGTCCTGTTGCCGCCGCTCGCCGAGCGGGGGGCGTGGGGCGGGCTGGTCGCGCTGGCCCTCGGCTTCGTGGTCGTCGGCCCGCCCGTGCGGGTGGCCCGCTACGGCCGCCGGCTCGGCGCGGCCTTCGGCGACCCGGCCCGGGTCCACGACGTGCTGCTCGCCGTGCCCGGCGCCATCACCGACATGCGGTCCCGGCTGGCGGCGATCGAGGCGCCCCGGGGCCGGGGCGTCCGGCGCCTGGTGACCGCGTGGCGGGCGCTGCGGCAGGTCCGCGCCGCCTTCCGGGCGGTCCCGCTGCGGGAGCGGGCCGAGGAGCTGGTGCACCCCGTCGACCCCCAGGTCCTCGCCCGCACGCTCACCTCGCTGTGGCTGTGCCTCCTCATCGCCGTGGTCGGGTCGCTCACGGTGCTGTCCTGGCTCGGCGAGCAGCTCGTCGGCTGAGCCGTCGGCCGGCGGACCACCGGGCCGCGGCACCCGCGGCCGGCGCATTGGTGGGCGAGGGGGGTGGCGCGGGCATGATGGCGGACGTGACCGTCATCAAGATCAACGCCATCACCGTGCCCGAGGGCTCGGGCGACGAGCTCGCGCGGCGCTTCGCGGCGCGGGCGGGCGCCGTCGACGACCAGGACGGCTTCGAGGGCTTCGAGCTGCTCCGCCCGACCGACGGCCGCAACACCTGGCTCGTCGTGACCCGCTGGCGCGACGAGGAGGCGTTCCAGGCCTGGGTGGACAGCCCCGCCTTCGCGCACGGGCACCAGGGCGCCGACGCGCCGCACCCCCAGGGCGGCCCGGTGGCGGTGTCGAGCGAGCTGTGGTCGTTCGAGGTGGCGACCGGCTCGCCCGGCCAGGGCTGAGGCGAGACGCCCCGGGTGGAGCTGCGGGACGTCCACGCGCTCGTCGCGTGGGTGGTCGTGGTCAGCAACGCGCTGGCCGGGCTGTGGGCGCTGGGGGCCCACTGGGTCGAGGCGCTGCGGCGGCGGGAGCTGTGGTGGTTCACCGTCGCCGCCGAGCTCACGATCGCCGCCCAGGTGGTGCTCGGCGTGCTGCTCGTCACCGTCGAGGACCGCGAGGTCCCCGACTTCCACGCCTTCTACGGGTTCGTGGCCCTGGCGTCGGTCGGCATCATCTACAGCTACCGCCAGCAGCTGGCGGCGCGCCGCTACCTGCTCTACGGCCTGGGCGGCCTCTTCCTGATGGGCCTGGCCATCCGGGCCATGGTGATCGGCCCGACCCGCTGAGCGGCCGGCCCGCCGTCAGAGGTGGACGACGGGGCAGGTGAGCGTCCGGGTGATGCCCTCGATCATCTGCACCCGGCTGACGACCATCTTGCCGAGGTCGTCGACCGTCTCGGACTCGGCCTTGGCCACCACGTCGTAGGGGCCGGTGACGTCGTCGGCGGAGACGACGCCCTGGATGCCCCGGACCTCCTCCGCGACCTGGGCCGCCTTGCCCACCTCGGTCTGGATGAGGATGTATGCGCTGACCGTCATCCTCGGTCTCCCCTCATGCGGTTGCGGCCACGGATCGTAGTGGCTGGGACGTCCGGGTCGAGAACCGGGGCACTTGCGCCGGCCGGCGGAGGTGGGACCATGTCGCCATGGCGGCACCGCCCTACACCCGTGGCCTGCACGAGGTCGGCGACGGCGTCTTCGCCTGGCTGCAGCCCGACGGCAGCTGGGGGTGGAGCAACGCCGGCCTCGTCGTCGACGGCGAGGCCTCGCTGCTCGTCGACACCCTCTACGACCTCCGCACGACCGGCGAGATGCTCGACGCGATGCGCCGGGCCACCCCCGCGGCGGCGACGATCGACACGCTCGTCAACACCCACGCCAACGGCGACCACTGCTGGGGCAACCAGCTCGTGCGGGACGCCCGCATCGTCGCCTCCCGGGCCTGCGCCGAGGAGATGCTCGAGCTGCCGCCCGCCCTGCTGGCCGACCTCGTGGCCGCGCCGCCGGAGGGCCCGACCGGCGAGCTGCTGCAGCGCATGTTCGGCGCGTTCGACTTCCGGGGCATCGAGCTGGTGCCGCCGACCGAGACCTTCGAGGGCGAGCTGACCCTCCGGGTCGGCGACCGCGAGGTGCGCCTGCTCGAGGTCGGCCCCGCCCACACCCGGGGCGACGTCGTCGTGCACCTGCCGGCCGACGGCGTCGTCTTCACCGGCGACATCCTGTTCAACGGCGGCCACCCCATCGTGTGGGCCGGCCCGGTCGACAACTGGGTCGCCGCCTGCGACCGCATCGTCGAGCTGGCCCCCGACACGGTCGTGCCCGGCCACGGCGCGGTGTGCACGACCGACGAGGTGGCCCGCCTGCGGGACTACCTGCGGTTCGTCCAGCGCGAGGCCGGGGCCCGGGCCGAGGCCGGCATGTCGCCGCTGGACGCGGCCCGCGACATCGACCTCGGCGAGTACGAGGACCTCGGTGAGCGCGAGCGCTTCGTGGCCAACGTCGTCGCCGTCTACCGCGACCTCGGCCACGACGTCGCCGCCGACCCCCCGTCGCTGCTGGCCCAGATGGCGGCCTACGGCGCCGGCTGACCGGGCCCGGGCGCGGCGGTGCCGCCCCGGAGGGCGGCACCGTGACGTCCCGGCGTCGGGAGGGCGGCGGGGTCAGCCGGCCGCCGCCAGGCGCTTCTCGAGCTCGGTGAGCTGCTGGCGCAGCTCGGCGGGCACCGTGTCGCCGATGAAGCGGTAGTGCTCCTCGATCTGCGGCAGCTCGGCGCGCCACGACTCGGGGTCGACCTCGAGCAGCTTGGCCATCGTCTCCTCGTCGACGTCGAGGCCGCTCGTGTCGATCGCCCCGGGCGCCGGCACCCGGCCGATCGGCGTGTCGACCGCCTCGGCCGTCCCCTCGAGGCGCTCGATGATCCACTTCAGCACCCGGCTGTTCTCGCCGAAGCCCGGCCAGAGGAACGAGCCGTCCTCGTCGCGCCGGAACCAGTTGACGAGGTACAGCCGCGGCAGCTTGTCGGGGTCGGTCGCCTTGCCGATCTCCAGCCAGTGGGCGAAGTAGTCGCCCATGTTGTAGCCGCAGAACGGCAGCATCGCGAAGGGGTCGAAGCGCAGCTTGCCGACGGCGCCGGCCTGGGCCGCGGTGGTCTCCGACGCCATCGTCGAGCCGAGGAACACACCGTGCTCCCAGTCGAACGACTCGGTCACGAGCGGCACGTTCGTGGCCCGGCGGCCGCCGAAGAGGATCGCCGAGATCGGCACGCCCTTCGGGTCGTCCCACTCGGGGGCGATCGACGGGCACTGCGACGCCGGCGTCGTGAACCGGGCGTTCGGGTGCGCGGCGGGGGTGTCGGAGTCGGGCGTCCAGTCGTTGCCCCGCCAGTCGATGGCGTGGGCGGGCGGCTCGGAGAGGCCCTCCCACCACACGTCGCCGTCGTCGGTCTTGGCCACGTTGGTGAAGATCGAGTTGGCCCGGAACGTCGCGACGGCGTTGGGGTTGGTGTCGGCGCCGGTGCCGGGGGCCACCCCGAAGAACCCGGCCTCGGGGTTGATGGCGTACAGCCGGCCGTCCTCGCCGAACTTCATCCAGGCGATGTCGTCGCCGATCGTCTCGACCTTCCACCCCGGCAGGGTGGGGATCATCATCGCCATGTTCGTCTTGCCGCAGGCCGACGGGAACGCCGCGGCGATGTAGCGCTTCTCGCCGTTCGGGGGCGTCACCCCGAGGATGAGCATGTGCTCGGCGAGCCAGCCCTCGTCGCGGGCCATGGTCGACGCGATGCGGAGGGCGAAGCACTTCTTGCCCAGCAGCGCGTTGCCGCCGTAGCCCGAGCCGTACGACCAGATCTCCCGCGTCTCGGGGAAGTGGACGATGTACTTGTTGTCCGGGTCGCACGGCCACGGGACGTCGTCGCGCCGGTTGCCGTCCTCGTCGACGAGCGGGTAGCCGACCGAGTGCACGCACGGCACGAAGTCGCCGTCGGGGCCGAGCACGTCGAGCGCCGCCTGCCCCATGCGGGTCATGATCCGCATGCTGATCGCCACGTAGGCCGAGTCGGTGAGCTGCACGCCGATGTGCGCGATCGGCGAGCCGAGCGGGCCCATCGAGAACGGCACCACGTACATGGTGCGGCCCCGCATGGCGCCGGTGAAGAAGCCGAGCAGCTCCTCCCGCATCTCGGCCGGGTCCCGCCAGTTGTTGGTGGGGCCGGCGTCGATCTCACGCTCGGAGCAGATGAAGGTGCGGTCCTCGACCCGGGCGACGTCGCTGGGGTCGGACAGCGCGAGGAAGCTGTTGGGGCGCAGCTCGGGGTTGAGGCGCTCGAGGCTGCCCTTCTCGATCAGCAGCTGGGTGAGGCGGTCCCACTCCTCGTCCGAGCCGTCGCACCACTCGACCGCATCCGGCTGGAGCACCCCTGCCCAGTGATCGACCCAGTCCTTGAGCTTCTGGTTGGTGGTCGTCGCAGCCATGATCCTCCGGTCGGTGGTCCTGTGGCGAACGTGATCACGCGGAGGTCGGTCGGTCTCCCCGCGGAGCACCCTCGGGGTCGAGCACCGGCGTGCCCATGTCGACCTCCGAACCCAGCCGCAGGCGCGTGGCCCGACCCTCGTCGTCGAGGTCGAAGATCACGCGCTGTCCTTGACGGAGCATGCGGAACACCGAGCCCTCGAGCGCGTCCGGCGCGAGATCGAACTCGGCCAGGTCGGTGTCACGCACCACGATCCCGTCCCGGGCGACGGGATCGTACGCTTTGATGACGCCTTGCACCGTACGGGACTCCTGCTCGCTTGCTCGCGGATGGGGTTCTGCCACCGTACCGGACGGTAAGACCGGACACGCAACGACGGGCCCGGGCGCGCCGAGGGCGCCCGCTCCGGGGCGCCCTCGGGAGGGTCGGATCGGTGCGGCGGGCCCGGGGGCGGGCGCCGCGCCGGCGATCAGTGGACGAGCTTGGTGACCTTCCCCGCCTTGATGCAGCCGGTGCAGACGTGGAGCCGCCGGGGGGCGCCGTCGACGAGGGCCCGCACGCGCTGGATGTTGGGGTTCCACCGGCGCTTGGTACGCCGGTGCGAGTGGCTGACGCTCATGCCCCACGACGGGCGCTTGCCGCACACCTCGCAGACGGCTGCCATGACGGGTCACCTCGGTGGTCGAGCTCGGACAGGACCGGGCGACTCTACTGGCGCCCCGGCGGCGGCGACAACTCCGCGGCGCCCACCGCCGGACGGCCCCGGCGCGTCACCTACCATCGGTCCTCGTGACAGTGCTCGACCAGCTGGTGGCCTCCGACCTGCGGGCGGTGGTGCACGCCTACAAGGAGGCGTTGGCCGCGCACCGGGAGCCGATCAACCGGCTCAACGTCTACCCGGTGCCGGACGGCGACACCGGCACGAACATGTCGTTGACCCTCGCGTCGGTGTGCGACGACCTCGAGGGCGTCGTGGACGACGACCTGGCGGAGGTGTGCCGGGCCATCAGCCACGGGTCGCTCATGGGCGCCCGGGGCAACTCCGGCGTCATCCTGTCCCAGGTCCTGCGGGGGCTCGTGTCGGTCATCGGCGAGAACGGGTCGTGCGACGGCCCGACCTTCGCCGCCGGCCTGCGGGCCGCCGCCGACGCCGCCTACCAGGCGGTCATGCGCCCCGTGGAGGGGACGATCCTCACGGTGGTGCGCGAGGCCGCCGAGGCGGCCGAGGCCACCGTGGCCGACCGGCCCGACGCCAGCCTCGTGACCGTCGTCGAGGCGGCCCGCGAGGCCGGCGCCGCCGCCCTGGCCCGCACGCCCGAGCTGCTGCCCGTGCTGGCCGAGGCGGGGGTCGTCGACGCCGGGGGCACCGGCTTCCTGCTGCTGCTCGACGCCCTGCTGCACGTCATCGACGGCCGGCCGGTGCCCGAGCCCGAGCCCGGCGAGGGCGTCGTCCGCAGCGACGCCCACCTGGTCGAGCCCGGTGGCGACCAGCCGCACGACAGCGTCTCCGACCTGCGCTACGAGGTCATGTACCTGCTGGAGGCGCCGGACGAGGCCATCCCCGGGTTCAAGGACGTGTGGGCCGGCATCGGCGACTCGATCGTCGTCGTGGGCGGCGACGGCATCTGGAACTGCCACATCCACACCGACGACATCGGGGCGGCCATCGAGGCGGGCATCGACTGCGGGCGCCCCCGGCAGATCCGCGTCACCGACCTCATGGAGCAGGTCGAGGAGGAGCGGTGGGTGCGGGAGGCCTCGCCGGAGGACATCGTCGAGGTCCCGCCGCACGTCACCGAGCCGGTCACCACCGCGGTCGTCGCCGTCGCCACCGGCGACGGCATCAAGCGCATCTTCTACAGCCTCGGCGTGCAGGGCATCGTCACCGGCGGCCAGTCGATGAACCCGTCGACGGCCGACCTGCTGGCCGCCGTCGAGTCGGTGCCGGCCGAGCAGGTCGTCATCCTGCCCAACAACAAGAACATCATCCCGGTCGCCGAGCAGGTCGACGCCCACACGAGCCGCACGGTGAGGGTCGTGCCCACCCGGGGCGTCGCCGAGGGCTTCGCCGCCCTCATGGGCTACGACCCCGAGGCGCCCGCCGACGAGAACGCCAAGGAGATGGCGTCGTTGGCCGCCAACGTCGTGGCCGGCGAGGTCACGCGCGCGGTGCGCGACTCGACCTGCGAGCTCGGTCCGATCGCCGAGGGCGACTACCTGGGCATCGCCCGGGACGGCATCAAAGCGGTCGAGCGCACGGCGGCCGACGCCGCCTGCAAGCTGCTCGACGCGCTGGTCACCGACGAGCACGAGATCGTCACGATCATCGAGGGCGAGGGCGCCACCGCGGCCGACACCCGCGCGGTGACCGAGTGGCTGGCCGAGCACCGGCCGGGGGTGTCGCCCGAGGTCCACCACGGCGGCCAGCCGCTCTACCCCTACCTGTTCGGCATCGAGTAGCCGGCGGCCCGGCATGCCTGAGGGGCCCATCACCTTCACCGAGCTGGCGGCGATGCCGGTCACCCGGCTGAAGGGGGTCGGCGAGCGCTCGGCCCAGGCGCTGGCCCAGGTGGGCGTCACCTCGATCCTCGACCTGCTGACCTACTACCCGCGCCGCTACGTCGACCGGACGCGGGAGGCCCGCATCCGCGACCTGCAGGTCGGCGAGGAGGCGCTGGTCATCGTCACCGTGGAGCGGACCTCGTCGCGCCGCACCCGGGGTCGGCCGCCCCGCACGCTGGTGACCTGCGACGTGCGCGACGAGAGCGGCCGGCTGCGGGTCACCTTCTTCAACCAGGCCTGGCGGGAGCGGCAGCTCACACCGGGCACGACGGTGGCGCTGTTCGGCAAGCTCGAGGTGTACGCCGGGCGCCGGCAGATGACCAACCCGGTCGTCGACCTCATCGGCAACCGCACCGGGCGGATCGTGCCGATCTACCCGCAGTCCGACAAGGCGGGGCTGTCGACCTGGGCCATCTCCGACTGGGTGGCCGAGGCGCTCCGGCGATCCCGGCCCCGGGGCATCGCCGACCCGGTGCCCGAGTGGGTGCTCGACCGGTTCGACCTGGTCACCCGGGAGGAGGCCTTCCACGGCATCCACGCCCCGACGTCGATGGCCCACATGCAGGCGGCCCGCACCCGCCTCGTGCTCGACGAGCTGCTGCGGGTCCAGCTGGCCCTCGTGCAGCGCAAGCGGCTGGTCGAGCGCACGGCCCGGGGCATCGCCCACGCCACCGAGGGTCCGCTGCTCGACGCCTTCGTCCGGCGGCTGCCCTTCGAGATGACCGACGACCAGCGGGCCGCCGTGGTCGAGATCGCCCGCGACCTCGCCGCGCCCCGGCCAATGCACCGCCTGCTGCAGGGCGACGTGGGCGCGGGCAAGACCGTCGTCGCCGTCTGGACGCTGCTCGCCGCCGTGCAGGGCGGCCACCAGGCGGCGTTCATGGCGCCCACCGAGGTCCTGGCCGAGCAGCACGCCCAGGGCATCCGCGAGCTGCTCGACGGGGTCGAGGTCCCCGACGACGGCACGTCGCTGTTCGGCGCCCGGCCGCTGCGGGTCGAGCTGCTGACCAACAAGGTCGGCGCCGCCGACCGCCGCCGCATCCTCGCCGACCTGGCGAGCGGCGAGGTCGACGTCGTCATCGGAACCCACGCGCTCATCCAGGAGGACGTCGCCTTCCGGTCGCTGGGCGTGGCGGTCATCGACGAGCAGCACCGCTTCGGGGTCGAGCAGCGGGCGGCGCTGCGGGACAAGGCGGGCGGCGGGCCGGTGCCCGACGTGCTGGTGATGACGGCCACGCCCATCCCCCGCACGGCGGCGATGACCGTCTACGGCGACCTCGACGTCACCGTCATCCGGTCGCGGCCGGCCGGCCGCCAGCCCGTCGTCACGACCTGGGCCCGCACGCCGGAGGACGAGGCCGAGGTGTGGGCGGCCGTGCGGCGCGAGGTCGAGGCGGGGCGCCAGGCCTACGTCGTGACCCCGCTCATCGAGGAGTCCGACAAGCTCGAGGCGCGCTCGGCGGAGGAGACCCACGCCCGCCTGGCCGCCGGCGAGCTGGCGGGCCTCCGCCTCGGCCTGCTGCACGGGCGCATGCCGCCGGCCGACAAGGAGGCCACGATGCACCAGTTCCGGGCCGGCCGGCTCGACGTGCTCGTGGCCACGACGGTCATCGAGGTGGGCGTCGACGTCCCCAACGCCACGGTGATGGTGATCCTCGACGCCGACCGGTTCGGCATCGCCCAGCTGCACCAGCTCCGGGGCCGGGTCGGCCGGGGGAGCGACCGGTCGTGGTGCTACCTCGTCAGCAGCGCCGAGGGCGACGAGGCCGAGGCCCGCCTCGAGGCGCTGGTCAAGACGACGGACGGCTTCGAGCTGGCGGAGATCGACCTCGAGCTGCGGGGCGAGGGGACGATCATGGGCGAGCGGCAGAAGGGGCGCAGCGACCTCAAGCTCGCCTCGCTGCGGCGCGACCGCGAGTGGGTCGAGCGGGCCCGGGCCGTGGCCTTCGCCATCGTCGACGGCACCGACGACCTCGACGTGCCCGCGCCGCCCCGGGGCGCGGAGGGCGGCGGGCTCGGCGCCCACCCCGACCTGCTGGCCGAGGTCGCGCTGTTCCTCGACGAGGAGGACCAGGAGTTCCTGCTCAAGGGGTGAGCGCCACCCCGGTCACACGTCGATCCCGCACTCCTCGCGCAGGTGGTCGGCGATCTCGTCCCACGCCTCGTCGGCGCGCTCGAGCCGCTCGGCGTCCAGCGACCCGATCGCCTCGGGGTCCGACACGTCGACGTCGGCCAGCGCCTGGTAGGTGTCCAGGAACGTCGTCCACGCCTCCTCGATCTCGGCCGGCGGGTCGACCTCCCGCAGGCGGTCGAGCGCCCGCTCGACGCCCTCGGCCGACGTCGGGTCGACCTCCCGCAGCTCGGCGTCGACCTCGCGCATCTCGGCGCAGAAGGCGCCGCCCCCGTCGTCGCCGCAGGCGGCCGCAACGAGCGCCGGCAGGGCCAGGGCGAGGGCGCCGAGGCGGCGCAGCGGGGTCGGGCGGCTGGTCGGCATCGGTCCCTCCCTGGACGGTGCGGTGTCGGTCGGGCGGGCGGTGGTGCCGCTCAGGGGTCCGTGCCGGCGTCGTCCGGGACGAGCAGGTCCCAGCGGTCGAGGCAGTCCTCGCACCGGTAGACGAGGACGTCCCCCGGCGCCCACCCGCGCTCGGCGGGCGGGTACGACACGAGGTGGGCGCGCCCGCCGCAGTCGATGCACGTGATGACCTCGTCGACCTCCACCGGGGCCGACGCTAACGGGTGGGGCGGCCGGCGACACGCCGCCGGCCGAGCGCCCCGGGCGCGGCGGTGCCCACCCCGCGGGGTGGGCACCGGTCGGTCAGGCGTGGGTGTCAGGCGTGGGTGCCGGGCATCAGCCCGTGATGCCGCACTCCTCCTCCATGTACTCGCCGACCCGCTCCGACGCGGCCTCGGCGTCGCTGAAGGCGCTCTCGTCGAAGGCGTTCGGGTCCGTCAGGTCGATGTCGGTGAGGCTCTCGAAGGCGTTCATCATCGTCTCCCAGTCGTCGGCGATCTCGGCCGGGGGATCGAGCTCGTTGATCGCGGCGATCGCCTCCTCGAACTCCTCGGGCGTGCTGGGGTCGATGTTGCTGAAGCGCTCCTCGATCTCGCGCGCCGCGTCGCAGAACGACTCGGAGCTGGCGCTGGACTCGTCGTCGTCGCCGCAGGCGGCGAGGGCGAGCGCGAGGGCCGGGACGGCCAGGCCGGCGAGCAGCCGGCGGGCGGTCGAGGTCGGGCGGGTGGTGTGCATCGACAGGTCTCTCCGTCTGTGGATCGGTGTGTCCCGTGCACCAGACCACGCGGCTGGCCACGGGGTCATGGGGGCTTTCCCCCGGTGGGGGGCGCCCCGGATGGGGTGGGCCGCCCGGCCGGGCGGCCCGGCGGGCGCACGCTACTCGGCGCCGCCGGCCGGCGGTGGCGGTGGAGGCGCCGGGTCCCCCGCCCGGGGTGCGGGTGGCCCGCCGTGGCGGTCAGCCCCGGTCGCGGGTGGTGAACCGCTCGACGTTGGCGGCGAAGTCGTCGGCGAAGATCACCTCGCGCCCCAGCCGGTCCTCGTTGGCGAGCGCCTCGGTGAGGCCGAGGCCCAGGCCGTCGTAGACGGCCCGCCGGTCGCTCACCACGCACCGCCACGGGAACGACGCGATCTGGCGGGCGAGCTCGATCGCCGCCTCCAGCGCCGTGCCGGTGGGCACGAGGCGGTCGACGAACCCGATGCGCTCCGCCTCGGCCGCGTCGATCTCGCGCCCCGTGAGGATGAGGTCGAGCGCCCGCCCCAGCCCGACGATGCGGGGCAGGCGGTAGGTGCCGCCGTCGACCAGCGGCACGCCCCAGCGGCGCTCGAGGCAGCCGAACCGGGCGCCCTCGCCGGCCACCCGCAGGTCGCACCAGGCGGCCAGCTCCATCCCGCCGGCGACGCACCAGCCCTCGATGGCGGCGATGACCGGCTTCGAGAGGGTGAGCCGCGTGGGGCCGAGCGGCCCGCTCTCCCGCAGCCGGGGGAGGGAGCGCAGGTTGGCCCCCGCGCAGAACGCCTCCTCGTCGCCGGTCAGCACCGCCACCTTCGCCTCCTCGTCGTACTCGAAGGCCACGAAGGCGTCGTGGAGCCGCTGCGCGGTCCGCGAGTCGATGGCGTTGCGGACCTTCGGCTGGTCGATGGAGATGACGCGCACGGGGTCGGCCATGGCCCGAGCATGCCACCCGGTACCGTGCCGGCGATGCGAGTGGTGGCAGGCATCGCCCGCGGCCGCCCGCTGGTGGCGCCCCCCGGCGACCGCACCCGGCCCACCAGCGACCGGGTGCGCGAGGCCGTCTTCAACGCCCTGTGGAGCCGGGGCGTGCTGGCGGGCGCGCGCGTGGCCGACCTCTTCGCAGGGAGCGGCGCCATGGGCATCGAGGCGCTGTCGCGCGGCGCGGACCACGCCACGTTCGTCGAGCGCGACCGCCGGGCGCTGGCGGCGATCCGGCGCAACCTCGAGGCCTGCGGCTTCGGCGGGCGGGCGACCGTCGTCGACCGGCCGGTCGAGGCGTGGCTGGCCGCGCTCCCAGCCGAGGTCCGCTTCGACGTCGTGTTCTGCGACCCGCCCTACGCCTTCGACGGCTGGGCCGACCTGCTCCCCGCGCTCCCCGCCGACCTGGTCGTCGTCGAGGCGGCGGCCCCGGTGGCCGCGCCGCCGGGCTGGCGGGTCGAGCGGTCCGCCCGCTACGGCGGCACGTGGGTCGGCTTCCTCGCGCCCGACGCCGATCGGCCCGGCTGAGCGGGGCGGACCGGCGACCGGGGTCGGCGTCCCGGTGGGTGGCGTCGATTACCGTGGCAGTGTTCGCTCACGGCGTTCGTCGTCCCGTGACAGGAGCCCCGATCAGTGACCACCGTGCTGTACCCCGGGTCGTTCGACCCGATCCACAACGGCCACATCGAGATCATCGAGGTGGCGTCGCGGTTGTTCGACGACGTGGTCGTCGCGGCAGTGCGCAACCCCCAGAAGGGTGAGCCGCTCTTCACGCTCGAGGAGCGCAAGGGGCTCATCGCCGACGCGACGTCGCACCTCGGCAACGTACGGGTCACGACGTTCTCCAGCCTGGTCGTCGACCTCGCCCGCGAGGTGGGCGCCGACTTCATCGTCAAGGGCCTGCGGGTCGTGTCCGACTTCGAGTCCGAGCTGATGATGGCCCAGATGAACAAGCGCGTCTCGGGTGTCGACACCCTGTTCATCCCGTCGGGGTCGTCGCACTCGTACCTCGCGTCGAAGCTCATCCGCGAGATCGCCCGCTACGGGGGCGACATCAGCTCGATGGTGCCGCCCGCCGTGGCGAAGCTGCTGGTCGAGAAGTACCGCAACGGAGGCGACGGAGGCGGGGGACAGCGATGAACGACGACGACCACTCCTTCGAGCACGACTTCGACGCCCGGGTGGCGGAGCGCGTGCCGGGGGGCGACGTCGAGGCGATCCTGCGCCAGATCCACGACATCATCGCCACCGCCCGGCCCGCGCCGCTGTCGACCCAGGTGAAGATCGACCGCGACGAGGTGCTCGACCTGCTCGACCAGGCGATCGAGCGCCTGCCCGACGAGGTGCGGGCGTCGCGCTGGCTGCTCAAGGACCGCGAGGAGTTCCTCGCCCGCACCCAGCGGGAGGCGGACGACATCCTGGCCGCCGCCCGGGGGCAGGCCGAGCGCATGGTGCAGCGGTCCGAGGTCATGAAGGCCGCCGAGGCGAAGGCCCGCCGCATCATCGAGAACGCCCGGGCCGAGGCCAGCCGGCAGCGCAACGAGGCCGACGACTTCTGCGACAAGCGGCTGGCGCAGTTGGAGACGATCCTCGAGAAGACGCTGTCGGTCATCGCGTCGGGCCGGGCGAAGCTGCGGGGGCCGGCCGGCGAGGGCCTGCCCCCGACGGGCACGCTCGGCGGCTCGCCGCCGCTGCGGGCGGTGAACGGCCACGACGGCGAGCGCGACCGCTCGGCGCCGGTCTTCTTCGACCAGGACCAGGCCTGACCCGGGGCCGGCGGGGCGCCCCGTCGAACCCGGCGGGGACGGGCCCTAGCCTGGGGGCGTGGCTCCCTCCTTCCTGGTCCCCACGGGCGACCTGTTCCGCCACCGGGGCGTCCGGCATCCCGTCACCCTCCGGGGCGTGCTGGCGGGCATCGAGCTGTCCTCGTCCCGCCTCACGGCCGACGAGGTCGTCGCGGAGCTGGTGCTCGAGGCCCAGGGCGACAGCGTGATGGCCTCGGGCACGATCACCGGCCGGTGGGCCGGCGAGTGCCGCCGCTGCCTCGAGGAGACCGGCGGCGAGGTGCGGGTCGCCTTCCGCGAGGTCTTCGAGCCGAACCCGACCGAGGGCGAGACCTACCCGCTCGGCGCCGACGAGGTCGACCTCGAGCCCGCCCTGCGGGAGGCGGTGGCCCTGGCCCTGCCGCTCGCGCCCCTGTGCGACGAGGCGTGCGCCGGCCCGGCGCCCGACGTCCACCCGGTCACCGTCGAGGGCGACGACGAGGGCGAGGACCGGCGACCGGTCGACCCCCGGTGGGCGGCGCTCGACGCCCTGAGGTTCGACTGAGGGGCGCGGGCCGGCGCCCGGTTTCGACGGTTCCGCCGCCCGGCCGCTAGTCTCTCCCCCTTGCGTCCGCCGCCCGGCGGTCGCGCGTGCCCGTGCCCGGGCCGCCACCGAGACGTCGCAGGAAGTCCCCGATGGCCGTCCCCAAGAAGAAGACCTCCAAGGCCAAGAGCCGCAGCCGCCGGGCCAGCGCCTGGCGCCTCGACCGGCCGGCGCGCAGCGTCTGCCCCCGGTGCGACGCGGTCAAGCGGCCGCACGTCGTCTGCGGGAACTGCGGTTGGTACGGCGGCCGGGTGGCCGTCGAGGTCGACTGACCGTCGGCGCGCGGTGAGCGACTCGGCCGTCGCCGGCCCCACCGCCGACGTCCCCCGCCCCGGACTGCCGGTCGCCGTCGACGCGATGGGGGGCGACCACGCCCCCGACGCCATCGTCGAGGGCGCCCGGCGGGCGGCCGCCGAGCTCGGCGTGCCCGTCGTGCTGGTGGGCCGGCCGGACGTGCTGGCGTCGATCCGGGGCGACCTCGACGTCATCGAGGCGTCGCAGGTCATCGCCATGGACGACGACCCCGGCGCCAGCGTCCGCACGATGAAGGACTCGTCGCTGGTGCGGGCGGCGGAGGCCGTGCGCGACGGCAAGGCCTCGGCCATGGTCTCGGCCGGCAACACCGGCGCGACCATGGCCTCGGCGCTGCTGCGCATGGGCCGCATCAAGGGCGTCGCCCGCCCGGCCATCGCCACCCCCATCCCGGTGCCGGGCTCGACGCCGACCGTGCTCCTCGACGCCGGGGCCAACGCGGAGTGCCAGCCGGCCTGGCTCGTGCAGTTCGCGCAGATGGGGGCCGTGTTCGCGCGCGAGCGCTACGGCATCGACGAGCCCCGGGTGGGGCTGCTCTCGATCGGCGAGGAGCCGACGAAGGGCAACGACCTGGTCAAGGCGACCCACGCCCTGCTCGCCGAGCCCGGCGCGCTGGGGCGCTCGGGCGCCCGCTTCCTCGGCAACGTCGAGGGGCGCGACCTCATGACCGCGGACGTCGACGTGGTCGTGACCGACGGCTTCACCGGCAACGTCGCCCTGAAGACCCTCGAGGGCGGCATGCGGGCCCTGGTCCGCAGCGTCGTCGACGCGCTCGGCGCCACGTCGGTGGCCGACGAGGCCATCGAGGCGCTGATGCCGCTGTACGGCGCGCTCGACCCCGACACCACCGGTGGCGCGATGTTGCTGGGCGTCGACGGCGTGTGCATCATCAGCCACGGGTCGTCGTCCGCGACGGCGATCGTCAACGCCGTGCGGGTCGCCGCCGACATGGTGGCGGCCGGCGTCGTCGACCGCCTGCGTGCGGCCGTCGGCACGGGGTGATCCGCCCCGTGTTCACAAGCGCACAAAGGGCGGCGTCGCTACACTGCGCGCCGTCCGGTCCGTACGAGGAGAGCTTCGAGTGCCCGCCGAGACCCACGTCGAGCGCAGCCCCATGGATCGCCAGCAGGTCTTCGACCTGATCCGCGATCGACTGGCCGACATCCTCGAGATCGACCCCTCGACGATCAGCGAGGGTGACTCGTTCACCGACGATCTCGAGGCCGACTCGCTCGCCCTCATCGAGCTGGCCGAGGCCCTCGAGGAGGAGATCGGCGAGCGCAGCGTCGGCTTCCGGATCGAGGACGAGGACCTCGAGGACATCAAGACCGTGCGGGACGCCGTGGACTACGTCCTCGCGCGACTGTGAGGCACGGCCATCCGACTCCCGGTCGACCGCCTCGACGAACTGGCCCGACGCCTCGGGGTCGAGCTCGATGACCCCGAGGTGCTGGCGCCTGCCCTGGTGCACCGCTCGTGGTGCGCCGAGAACCCCGGCCACGAGTCGAACGAGCGCCTCGAGTTCCTCGGCGACGCCGTCCTCGGGCTGATCATCACCGACCACGCCTTCCACGCCTACCCCGACCTCAGCGAGGGCGAGCTCACCGACGTCCGCAAGGCGGTCGTCAACGCGGTGACGCTCGCCGAGGTGGCCGACGAGCTCGGCCTCGGCGAGTACCTGCTGCTCGGCAAGGGGGAGGAGCAGTCGGGCGGTCGGGAGAAGCCCTCGATCCTCGCCGACGCCCTCGAGGCGGTGCTCGGCGCCGTCTACGTGGCCGCCGGGATGGAGGAGGCCCACGCCCTCGTCATGCGGCTGCTCGGCAGCCGGGTCGCCGAGGCCCACGCCGGCGGGCCGGGCGGCCAGGACTTCAAGAGCCGGCTGCAGGAGCTGGCGGCCCGGCACTTCGACGAGGCCCCGCGCTACGAGACGATCGCGGAGGGGCCCGACCACGCCCGCCGGTTCCGCGTCACGGTCGAGGTCGGCGGCGTCTCCCGGGGGACGGGGGACGGCCGGTCCAAGAAGCAGGCCGAGCAGGTCGCCGCCCGTGACGCCTACACCTCCCTGATGGCCGAGTTGGAGACGAAGAAGGACGACGACAAGGACGGCGATGCCTGAGCTGCCCGAGATCGAGACCATCCGACGAGGTCTCGAGCGTGACACCGTGGGGCGTCGGGTCAAGTCGGTCGAGGTGCCGGTGGCGAAGGCCGTGCACCGCAACGGGTCCCGCAAGGCGTTCCAGGCGCAGCTCGAAGGCACGAAGATCAAGGGCGTCGACCGGCGGGGCCTCCTGCTGGTGTTCACCCTCGACAACAGCCAGCTCCTGGTCATCGACGTCGGCGCCACCGGCTACCTGCGGCGGGCCTCGGCCAAGGACGAGGTGGCGAAGGACACGCAGGTGATCATCACCTTCACCCAGGGCGGCCAGCTGCGCCTGGGCGACCCCGAGGGCACGGCCGAGGCCTTCGTCGTCACGCCCGACCTGCTGCCCGAGGAGGTGCCCGAGCTCGCCGAGCTCGGCCTCGACCCGGTCGCCGCCCCGGTCTCCTGGACGGCCTTCGCCCAGGCCCTGGTCAGCCGGCGCACCGAGAAGCTCAAGCCGCTGCTGCTCGACCCGACCTTCGTCGTCGGCCTCGGCGGCCTCTACGCCGACGAGATCCTCCACGACGCCGGCCTGCGGCCCGACCGCGAGGTCTCGACGCTGTCGACCATGGAGATCCGGCGGCTCTACCGGTCGCTCGTCGAGATCCTCCACGAGGCGACGAAGCACCACGGCACCTCGCTGCCCGACCACCCCTTCACCGACCTGCAGGGCAAGGAGGGCAGCTTCCAGGAGGAGCTGCAGGTGTGGGGCCGCGACGGCGAGCCCTGCCGGCGCTGCCGCCAGACGGTGACGAAGCAGCGCAGCGGCGGGCGCACCACCTGGTGGTGCCCGAGCTGCCAGGTGTGACCCGCCGCTCGCCGCGACCGGTGGCATCCGCGCCCCGATCCGAGGCCCTCCTCTAGCCTCGCGCCGAGATGTTCCTCAAGACGCTGACGCTGAAGGGCTTCAAGTCCTTCGCCGAGTCCACGGTGCTCGAGCTGCAGCCAGGCGTCACCGTCGTCGTCGGCCCCAACGGCTCGGGGAAGTCGAACGTCGTCGACGCCATCGGCTGGGTGCTCGGCGCCCAGGCGCCCTCGGCCGTGCGCAGCCAGAAGATGGAGGACGTCATCTTCGCCGGCACCAGCAAGAAGCCGGCGCTGGGGCGGGCCGAGGTCAGCCTGACGATCGACAACAGCGCCGGCCTGCTGCCCATCGAGTTCAGCGAGGTGACCGTCACCCGCACGCTGTGGCGGACCGGCGAGAGCGAGTACGCCATCAACGGCGTGCCCTGCCGGCTGCTCGACGTGCAGGAGCTGCTCAGCGACACCGGCGTCGGCCGCCAGCAGCACGTCATCGTCGGCCAGGGGCAGATCGACGCGGTGCTCAACGCCCGCCCCGAGGACCGCCGGCTGATCATCGAGGAGGCGGCCGGCGTGCTCAAGCACCGCAAGCGCAAGGAGCGCTCCGAGCGCCGGCTGGCGGCCACCGAGGCCAACCTCACCCGGCTGAACGACCTGGTGCGCGAGGTCCGCCGCCAGCTGCGGCCGCTGCAGCGGCAGGCCGAGGCCGCCCGCCGCCACGGCGACCTCGTGGCCGAGCTGCGGGCGCTCCAGGTGCACATCGCCGGGCGCGAGCTGACGACCCTGAAGCGCCGCCTGGCCAACACGTCCGCGGCCCAGGCCGAGCTGCGCAACGAGGAGGCGCTCCTGCAGCGCCGGCTGACCGAGCTGGACACCGCGGTCATGGCCACCGAGTCCGAGCTGGCCGCCCTGGGCGGCAGCACGCTGACCGACGACCTCGGGCGGGTCCAGGGCCTGCGGGAGCGGGCGCGCGGGCAGCTCGCGGTGCTGGCGGAGCGCCGGCGCGGCGTCGAGCGCGAGCGGGCGGCCTTCGTCGACCAGGGCGTGATCGAGAGCCTCGAGGCCGACGCCGCCCGGCTCCGGGCCGAGATCGCCGGGCTGGCCGAGGAGGCCGAGGCGCTCGCCCCCGAGGAGGAGGCGCTCGTCGAGGCCGAGCGGGAGCTGGCCGCGGCCCGGGCCGACTTCGAGCGGGAGTGGGGCGGCGGCGTGCCCCCGCCCTCGGGCCGGGCCGCCGAGGTGCGGGGCGAGCTGGCGGCGCTGCGCAAGGTGCTCGACCGGGCCGACGCCGACGCCCAGCGGGCCGCCCAGCGGGAGGCCGCCCTGCGGGCCAAGCTCGAGCGGCTCGACGCCGAGGCGGCCGAGGCGACCCGCAAGCTCGAGGGCCTGGGCGACCGGGCCGAGCTCGAGCAGGCGGTCGAGGACGCCCGCCGCCGGCGGGCCGAGGCCGAGGAGGCGGCCCGGCGGGCCGAGCAGCGCCGCGACGAGGCCCAGGCCGAGCGCCACACCTGGGCGGCCCGGGCCGAGGCCCTGGCCCTCGCCCTCGACCAGGCCCGCGCCCGCGCCGGGGCCGAGCGGCTCGCGGGGGTGGAGGGCGTCGTCGGCACGCTGCTCGACCTGCTGGAGGTCGACCCGGGCTGGGAGGCCGCGGTCGAGGCGGCCCTCGGCGAGGCCCTGACCGCGGTCGTCGTCGAGGGGGTCGAGTCGGGACGGCGCGCCCTGCGGGTGCTGGCCGAGGGCGACGTCCCCGGTGCGGTGCTGGCGCTCGGCGTCGCCCCGGCGCCCCGCAGCGCCCCGCCGGTCGGCGAGCCCGTGCTCGCCCACGTCCGGGCCCGGCGCCCCGAGGTCGACGCCCTGCTGGCCGGCCTGCTCGGCCCGGCGGTCGCCGTCGAGGGCGGGTGGCCCGAGGCGGTCGACGCCGTGCTGGCCCACCCCGACGCCGTCGTGGTGACCCGGGCGGGGGGCCGGTTCAGCGCCGGTGGCTGGCGGGCCTCCACGACCACGACCGGGGCCACCGGCGCCGCGCTCGACGAGGCCCGGGCCCGGGCCGCCGAGGCCGCGACCCGGGCCGACGAGGCGGTCGAGGCCCACCGGGCGGCGCGGGCCGCGCTCGACCGGGCCCGCAAGGACGAGGCGGCGGCCGTCCAGGCGCTGGATGCGCACCAGCGCACGCTGGCGGCGGCGACCGCCGCCCGGGAGCGGGCCGCCCGCGACCGCGAGGAGGTGCTGGCCGAGCTCGACCTGCTCGCCGAGCAGCGGGCCGCGGCCGCCGAGCGCCTGGCCCGTGACCGCGAGCGGGCCGAGGCCCTCGCCGCCGAGCTGCCCGAGCTGGAGGCCGAGGAGGCGGCCCGGCGGGAGCGGGCCCGGGCGATGGCCGAGGCCCGGCGCCGGCTCGAGGCCCGGGCGGCCGAGGTGGCCGACCGGCGGGCCGAGCTCGACAAGCGGCGCACCCGCCTCGCCGACCGCGACGCCTACCTCCGCCGGCGGCTCGCCGA
>Ga0207864_1000339_pt1 | contig 69890 bp, 64 predicted proteins | sample HigsolmetaAR202D_FD_184834 | JGI IMG/M metagenome (GOLD analysis project Ga0207864, IMG submission 184834) | Ionic liquid and high solid enriched microbial communities from the Joint BioEnergy Institute, USA - AR20-2-D (SPAdes) (version 2) ...
GGCGCTCCGGCCTTCGTCCACCCCCACCAGGGGGAGAGCGAGATCATTCTCATGACCGAGGGGAATCCCACTTCCCATCCCGTACTCCCATAACGGCTGGTACAGAAAACGGGGTCACGTCACGGGCAGGTGGGCTGACGTCGCCACTCGTTCGGCGAATTACATTCGCACTGCCGAGAGATATGCCCGGCGCGGCCGAGTGTAACGTAGGAGGCCATCCTTTGGACGCCTCAATCGGATCCCTGGACCCACGCCGGGCATGAGGAGGGCTGGCTGGAGCGATCGAGTGTGGCTCTGGAGGCCGCACCTCTGGCACCTCAACCTAACCCATGGATCTGCTCCAGCCAGGGGGGCACAAGACGACTGCCCCTCTCTCTGAAATCTGATCCACGACGAGTCATGTATTGAGCAATCTTCGGGGGAGACCTTCTGCCGCTGGAAGGAGTAGGGCGGCATGGACGATGCGCCTCAGCCGCTTGGACTCCTCTCACTTCCTCAATGCGCTCAACCGCCGCCTTTCCGCAATAGCCGCCGGCGGCTCCGCCAATTCCAGCCTGCAGCGCTCCGCGCTTCTCCCACAGGTCCGATGCCACCCCTCACCCACACCGCGCCGTCGCCACGGCTCCCTGCTCGACGTCCACCAGCGGGGCGGGGTAGTCCCCCGAGAAGCACGCGGTGCAGAACGGCGCGTGGTCCTTCACGGCCGCGATCATCCCCTCCAGCGAGAGGTAGGCGAGGGAGTCGACGCCGAGCATCTGCCGGATCTCCTCGACCGAGTGCGTCGCGCCGACAAGCTCCTCCCGCGTCGGCATGTCGATCCCGTAGAAGCACGGGAACTTCACCGGCGGGCTTGCGATCCGGAAATGCACCTCCTTCGCGCCCGCGTCCCGGATCAGCTGGACGAGGCCGCGGCTCGTCGTGCCGCGCACCAGCGAGTCGTCCACGACGACGACCCGCTTCCCCTCGATCACCTCGCGCACCGGGTTGAACTTGATTCGCACCCGGAAATCGCGCTCCGCCTGCGTCGGGTGGATGAACGTGCGGCCGACGTAGTGGTTGCGGATCAGCCCCAGCTCGTACGGGATCCCGCTCTCCTCCGAGAAGCCGAGCGCCGCCGAGTTCGACGAGTCCGGCACGCTGAAGACGCAGTCCGCCTCCACCGGCGTCTCGCGCGCGAGCTGGCGGCCGAACGCGCGACGCGCGCGGTCCACGCTCGCGGTCCAGATGCGCGAGTCCGGACGCGCGAAGTAGACCAGCTCGAAGATGCACGGCGCCGGACGCTCCTTCTGGCCGATCGATCCCAGCGTCTCCAGACGGCCGGCATTGATCCTCAGAAGCTCGCCCGGCTCCACGTCACGGACGTACTCCCCGCCCACCAGGTCCAGCGCGCACGTCTCGCTCGCCAGGATCCACCCCGCTCCCTTCCGACCGATCACCAGCGGCCGGAACCCCCACGGGTCCCGCGCCGCGTACAGCGTCTCGCCGACCGTGATCAGCACCGAGAACGCGCCGACCAGCTTCGACAGCGCCTCGGCCACCTGCTCGTCCGGCGTCGCGTGCCGCGACCGCGCGATCAGGTGGATGATCACCTCCGAATCGATCGCAGATTGGAAGATCGCACCCTCGCGGACCAGCTCCTGCCGAAGCTCGAGCCCGTTCGTGAGGTTGCCGTTGTGCACCAGCGCGAGGTCGCCCTGGTGGTACCTCACCGCGAACGGCTGCGCGTTGTGCAGCCCGGGGCCGCCCGCCGTCGAATAGCGCGTGTGGCCGAGCGCCGTCCGACCCGGCAGCTCCGCCAGCCGCCGGTTGTCGAACGCGTCCGACACCAGCCCCGTCGCCTTGTGGATCGCGAGCCGGTCGCCGTCCACCGCGCAGATGCCGACCGCTTCCTGCCCCCGATGCTGCAAAGCATAAAGGCCGAGGAAGGCGAGCTCGGCCGCGTGATCGATTCCGGTGACTCCTACGATTCCGCACATGCCCGGGCGAAACCCCGTCGTCGGTGTTGTTCGTGGCGTTGTTCGTCGCCTAGTCTCGTTGGTCGTACCCCGACGCGCAAGGGGCGTTCGTCGCCGCCGCGTCGCCCACGCCCGTATACATCTTGCATATTGCTAGTGTTGTGGGTAATATGGGTAAGCAATAGTAGCAACACACGGAGGCCACGACATGTCATACGCCGCCGCTGCGATCGAGCCGATGCGTAGGGCGTTCGCCACTCGGCTGCACGAGGTCGTCGACCACCTCGTCCAGGCGGCCGACCTGGCGACGATCGAGGAAGTCCTGTCCATGGCCGACGCGTTCAGCGGCCTGGGCGTGGCGATGCAGCGCGTGGCGACGTCGGATGCCGCGGCGATCCGAGACCCGCTGGCCGCCGCGCGCGTCCGCGGCGTCTCGGCGCGGGACCGGCTGATCGAGAGGGCAGGGGGGCTGCTCCGCCTGGGCGACGCCGCCGAACGGCTCGGGGTGACGCCGCAGGCCGTGACGGGACGTCGCCTGCGCGGGACGATCCTGGCGGTCCCCATGCCGAACGGCGAATGGGTGTACCCCGCGTGTCAGTTCACCGACCACGGGCTGGTCCCCGGGCTGGACGACTTCCTGCGCGCCTTCCGCGACGACGTCGACCCCTGGACCCGGCTCACGGTGCTCCTTGCGCCCTCTGCCCGGCACGGCGGCCGCAGCGCGCTCGAGCTGCTCACGGACGGGCGCGTGGAGGAGGCCCGGGGCATCGCCGCGACGTACGGCGAGCAGGGATGAAGGCACCGCTGAGGCTGCCGATCGGCACTCTCCGGAACGGCGCGGCTCTGACGGACGTCGACCGCCAACCGAGGTGACCCACCTTGGCCCGGCCCGGCAACCCGCCGCTCCCGCCCGCGACGCTCTCCGCACGAGCCCTCACCCTCTCCCAGGTCGAGGCGGGGACGATCCTGTACCGGATCCACCGCTCACACCTCGCTCCCCTCTACTTCGGCCGCGCGAGCGAGCCGGAGCGCCGTCAGCGGTGGGATTCGCCCGACGCGAGCTACGGCGTGTGCTACCTGGCGCTCGAGGCGTCGATCGCCTTCGCCGAGACGCTGCTGCGCGACCTGGCGATCGACGTGGTGCAGGAGGCGGAGCTGAAGATCCGGTCGCTGGCGCGGTTCCGGGTGGTGGAGCCGTTGCGGCTCGTGTCGATGCACGGCCGGGGTCTGCGGAAGCACGGCGCCGACGCATCGGTCGTGCAGGGCCCGTACGAGGTGACGTGGGCGTGGTCGGCTGTATTCCACGCCCACCCCGACGCGCCGGACGGGATCCTCTACCGCGCCCGCCACGACGACTCCGGCCTCGCCGTCGCGCTCTTCGAGCGGGCCCGCGACAGGATCGAACACGTGGACTCGATCGGCCTGTCGAGCCCGGAGTGCGCGAAAGATCTGGCGGAGTGGCTGGATAGTTACGGGATCGGGCTGACGTCATAAGGCGCCTTGCCATCCCCGCCGCGAAAACGAAGAGGGCGCCGCGCACCCGCGCGCGGCGCCCTTTGTCTTCTTCGTCCGGGGTCGCCCGCCGCCGGCTCCCGCCGGACACGGCGACCCCCGCCGCAGGCGCCCGCCCTCACCGCGGCGTCGCCGCGTGCTCGATGTCGACCTCGACCGTCGCGGCGGACTCGTCCATGATCCGCGGGATCGCGCCGTAGTACGCGTCGGCGACGTCGGCGACCGCCAGGTCGATCTTCGTCCCCGCCTTCGTCGTGACGACGAACCGCCCGCCGGCCTCCCCGACCGTCCCGATCCGCTTCGCCGGCACGCCGTGTCGCTTCGCCACGGCCAGGACCTCCTCGACACGCTCCGGCGCGCACGAGACCACGATCCGCCCCTGCGCCTCGCCGAAGAGGAGCGGCGTCCACGCCAGGTCGTCGTCGAGGGCGACGTCGACGCCGAGCGGGCGCTCCGCGTCGTGGACCGCGCTCTCGGCCAGGCAGACCGCGAGCCCGCCCTCGGCGCAGTCGTGCGCGCTGCGGATCAGCACCCCGTCCGCCAGCTCCAGCATCGCCTCCTGGAGCGCCTTCTCGGCGTCCAGGTCGACGGCCGGCGCGTCGCCCGCGACCTTCCCGTGGATCACCTTCAGGTACTCCGAGCCGCCCAGCTCGTCGGTGTTCCGGCCGAGGAGCACGATCGCGTCGCCCGGCTCGCGGAACCCGGCGACGAGGTGCTTCGCGACGTCCTCGAGCACGCCGACCATCCCGATCGTCGGCGTCGGGTAGATCGCGCCGTTCGGGTTTTCGTTGTAGAGAGAGACGTTCCCGCCCGTGACCGGCGTCTCGAACTTCGTGCACGCCTCGGCCATCCCGAGGACCGCTTCGCGGAGCTGGTAGTAGACCTCCGGCTTGTGCGGGTTGCCGAAGTTCAGGTTGTTCGTGACCGCCCTCGGCCGCGCGCCCACGCACACCAGGTTCCGGGCCGCCTCCGCCACCGCGATCATCGCGCCGCGCCGCGGGTTCAGGTAGCAGTAGCGCCCGTTGCAGTCGACCGTCGCCGCGATCCCGCGCTTCGTGCCACGGATGCGGAGCACGCCCGCGTCGCCGCCCGGCGCCACGACCGTGTTCGTGCGCACCGTCGTGTCGTACTGCTCGTAGACCCACCGCTTGGACGCGATCGTGGGCGACGACAACAGCCGGAGCATGACACGGTTCGGGTCGGACGCGTCGACGCTCGGCTCGAGCTCCGAAGGATCCCACTGCCTGAGCCGCGCGACTTCCTCCGACTCGCGACCCTCGCGTACGTACGTCGGGCAGTCGACGAGCTGCTGCCCCGGGATCTCGCAAACGACGACGCCGTTGTGGCGCACGCGGTACATGCCGTCGTCCGTCACGCGCCCGATGACCGCCGCCTCCAGCTCCCACTTCTCGAGGATCTTGCGGACCTCGTCCTCGTGCCCGGCCTTCGCCACGACGAGCATCCGCTCCTGCGACTCGGAGAGGAGGATCTCGTACGGCGTCATCCCCTCCTCGCGCGTCGGGACGAGCGCGGTGTCGATGTCGACGCCCGTGCCGGACCGCGCCGCCATCTCGGAGGACGACGACGCGAGCCCCGCCGCGCCCATGTCCTGGATCCCGACGATGTGGCCGCTGCGGATCAGCTCGAGCGACGCCTCGAGCAGCAGCTTCTCGGTGAACGGGTCGCCGACCTGCACCTGCGGGCGGCTGTCCTCGGACTCTTCGCCGAGCTCCGCGCTGGCGAAGGTCGCGCCGTGGATCCCGTCGCGCCCCGTGCGCGCGCCCACCGCGATGATCGGGTTCCCCGGCCCCGACGCCTCGGCGCGGATCAGCTCCTCCTTCTTCATGAGCCCGATCGCCATGGCGTTGACGAGCGGGTTCCCCTCGTACGCCTCGTCGAAGTAGACCTCGCCGCCGATGTTCGGGATCCCGACGCAGTTGCCGTAGTCGCCCACGCCCTTCACCACGCCGGCGAAGAGGTAGCGCACCCGCGCGCTGTCGAGCGAACCGAAGCGCAGCGAGTCGAGCACGGCGATCGGCCGCGCGCCCATCGTGAAGACGTCGCGCAGGATCCCGCCCACGCCCGTCGCCGCGCCCTGGTACGGCTCCACCGCCGACGGGTGGTTGTGCGACTCGATCTTGAAGGCGACGGCGTACCCGTCGCCGATGTCGATCACGCCCGCGTTCTCGCCCGGCCCCTGGAGCACCCACGGCGCCTTCGTCGGGAGCTGCTTGAGCAGCGGCTTCGAGTTCTTGTAGCCGCAGTGCTCGGACCAGAGCGCGCTGAAGACGCCCAGCTCCGTGTACGTCGGCTCGCGGCCCAGGATCGAGACGATTCGCTCGTACTCATCGGGCGACAGCCCGTGGTCCTCGACCAGCTCGGGAGTGATCGGCGGATCGCCGGGCAGCGGAGCCGGCCCCGTCTTCTTCGCGTCAGCTTCGTTGGCCATGTCGGAGTGTTGCATGTGTCGAAGGGCGCGGCGCTACCGCGTCGCCCCCGCCAGGTGGTCGATCAGCGATTCGAACAACGGCAGCCCGTCCGTCGAGCCGAGCAGCGCCTCGACCGCCCGCTCGGGGTGCGGCATCATCCCCAGCACGTTCCCGCCGTCGTTCACGATCCCCGCGATGTTGCGGGCCGAACCGTTCGGATTCGCCGCATCCGTCGCCGCGCCGTCCGCGTCCACGTATCGGAAGACGACGCGGCGCTCGGCCTCGAGCCGGTCCAGCGTCGCGTCGTCCGCGATGTAGCTGCCCTCGCCGTGGGCGATCGGGATGCGTAGCAGCTGCCCTTGGCTGTAGCGCGTCGTGTACGGCGTCGACGCGTTCTCGACCCGCAGGTAGACGGGCATGCTCCGGAACTTGAGGGTCCTGTTGCGGATCAGCGCGCCCGGCAGGAGCCCGGCCTCGCAGAGGACCTGGAAGCCGTTGCAGATCCCGAGCACCGGCCCGCCCTCGGCCGCGAAGCGCTGGACCGCACCCATGATCGGGCTCGACCGCGCGATCGCGCCCGCGCGCAGATAATCGCCGTAGCTGAACCCGCCGGGGAGGATCACCGCATCCGCGCCGCCCAGGTCCGTGTCCCGGTGCCAGACGTAGGTCGCCTCGGCGCCCAGCACGTCCTTCACGGCGCGGTAGCAGTCGTAGTCGCAGTTCGACCCCGGGAACGTCACGATCGCAATGCGCATGGGGCTACCCGCGGACCTCCACTTCGTAGTCTTCCGTCACGGGGTTGGCCAGCAGCTTGCGGCACATCTCGTCCGCCCGCGCGCGCGCCGCGTCGACCGAGTCCGCGGCGATGCGGAGCCGCACCAGCCGCCCGACCCGTACCCCGGACGCACCCTGGAACTCCAGCGACCGCAGCGCGTTCTCGACCGCCTTCCCCTGCGGGTCCAAGAGCCCCTGCCGGGGCATGATCCTGACTTCGACCTGGTATTCGCTCACTTGTTTCCCTCTGACGTTCCCGGTCCAAGACGAACCGGTCATCCGATCACACCTGCCCGCCGGCACCTTGCCACCCACACCTTGCCGCCCACCCCACCCGATCCACCCCTCCGTCCGCGACCGCGCTCCTGCTCCGTCACTCCCCCTCGCGCGGCCGCCGCCGCTTCAGCCGCCACCGACGATGGGGCGAGAGCTCGTCGTAGTCGATCTCCCTCAGCTCCGCGCCCGCCTCGTCTCCGCCTTCCTCGTCCAGGAGCGGGTCGCGTTCCGGCAGCCGCTCGAAGAAGCCGAGGACGAACGCCTTCAACACGCCGTACGCCACGTACCCGACGAGGGCGGGGAAGAAGAACAGCGACGGCACCGTGAGCGCGGCCACGATCACGGCCACCAGCAGCGCCAGCGTCGCGAGCCCTTTCGCCGAACGGAAGCCGAACTTCGGCACGACCGGGTACAGCACGTGGCTCATCATCAGCGTGCCGAGCAGGAACATCAGCACGATGATCAGGACCGGCCACGGCAGCGAGGCGAGGTGCTGCTGGAAGAAATTCGTCTGGCTGAACGGGTAGAAGGTGGCCAGCGTCATCCCCGCGGACGGCGACGGCAGCCCGTGGAACGCGACCTTCGCGTGCCCCGCCTGCTCCACGTTGAAGCGCGCCAGCCGGATGACCGCCGAGCTGACGTAGTAGAAGGCGACGAGCCAGCTCCACGTCCCGTCCGCCAGGAAGAGATGGTAGATGATCAGCGCCGGCGCGACGCCGAAGCTGATCGCATCGACCAGCGAGTCCAACTCCTCGCCGAAGCGGCTCCCGGTCTGCGTCACGCGCGCGACCCGGCCGTCCAGCGTGTCGGCGATCCCGGCGAACACGATCAGCCACGCCGCGGTCGTGAACTCCCCGCGCGCCGCGGAGACGATTGCCCAGATCCCGAAGAACAGGTTGCCGAGCGTGAGCGCGCTCGGAACGATGATGACGCCCTGCTGAAGGCGACGACTCATCGGCCTCCTCGCTCGGGTGACGGCTGCGCCGGGTCGTGGACGGGGAAATCCTCCAGCGCGTACCCCGTGAGACGGCGGAACACGTCGCGGTAGCGTCGCGACGTCGCCTCGACGACCTCCGGCGGCAGCTCCGGCGCCGGCGGCCGCTTGTCCCACTCGCCGCGCCCGACCAGCGATTCCAGGTAGTCCCGCACCGGCTGCTTGTCCAGCGACGGCTGGCCGCGACCCGGCGCGTAGCTCTCCTTCGGCCAGAACCGCGACGAATCCGGCGTCAGCACCTCGTCGATCAGCAGCACCGTGCCGTCCGGCAGGCGCCCGAACTCGAACTTGGTGTCCGCGATGATGATGTCCGCCGCGGCCGCGATCTCCCGGCCGCGCTCGTAGATCGCGAGGCTCCGCGCCCGGAGCAGCTCCGCCGCCTCGTCGCCGATCCGACGTCGCACCTCGTCGAAGGTGATGTTCTCGTCGTGCCCTTCGACCGCCTTCGTCGCCGGCGAGAAGATCGGCGGGTCGAGCCGGTCGCTCTCGGCCAGCCCGGGCGGGAGCGGCTCACCCGCCAGCGTCCCGGTCCGACGGTACTCCGCCCACGCCGAGCCCGAGAGGTACCCGCGCACCACGCACTCCACGGGGAACGGCTCGGTTCGCCGCACCAGCATCGACCGCCGCGCCCACTCCGCCTCCAGCCCGGCCAGCCCCGGCACCTCGCGGGCGATCGCGGCGGGATCGACCGAGATCAGGTGGTTCGGCGTGATGTCCTCCAGCCGCGCCAGCCACCACGCGGTGATCAGCGTCAGCACCTCGCCCTTGTGCGGGATCGGCTGCGGCAGCACCACGTCGAACGCGCTGATCCGGTCCGTCGCGACCATGAGCAGCCGGTCGCCGCCCACGTCGTAGACGTCGCGGACCTTCCCCCGCGCGACGAGAGGGAAGGGGAGCCGAGTTTCCGCCACCGTCGGCGTCATGCCGCCATCCCTCCGACGGCGGTCATGCCTGCCGCCGCCGCGCCTGCCGGGCCCGCGCCACGCCGCTCGTGCGCCTGCATCGCCATTTTCATCACACCTTCGGCTCCGGCGCCTCCAGCTCGACGCCGTAGCGCGCAAGCACCGGCTCGACCGCGTCCACCAGGAACGCGTCGACCTGCTCGGGCGCGCGGCCGATGTGCCGCGCCGGGTCCAGGATCTCCTCGATCTCCTGCTTCGTCAGCCGGAACGCCGGGTCGCCCGCGATCCGGTCCGCCAGGTCGTTCTCCGCGCCCTCGTCCTTCATCCGGTTGGCCGCGGCCACCGAATGCTGCCGGATCCGCTCGTGCAGGTCCTGACGATCGCCGCCCTCCTTGACCCCCCGCATCAGGATCGCCTCCGTCGACATGAACGGCAGCTCCTCCAGCAGGTGGCGGCGGATCACCGGCTCGTGCACGACCAGCCCCGCGGCCACGTTGTGGTAGAGCATCAGGAAGGCGTCGGTCGACAGGTACGCCTCGGGGATCGAGATCCGCTTGTTCGCCGAGTCGTCGAGCGTGCGCTCGAGCCACTGCGCCGCGGCCGTGACCGCCGGGTCCAGCGAGAGCGTGATGACGTGCCGTGCCAGCGCGTTGATCCGCTCCGCCCGCATCGGGTTGCGCTTGTACGCCATCGCCGACGAGCCGATCTGCTCCTTCCCGAACGGCTCCTCGACCTCGCGCAGGTGCTGGAGCAGCCGCAGGTCGTTCGCGAACTTGGACGCCGACGTCGCGATCCCGGCCAGCGTGGCGAGGAACGCGTAGTCGGCCTTGCGCGGGTAGGTCTGGCCCGTGACCCAGAAGAGCTCGTCGAACCCCATCTTCGCGGCGACCCGGCGGTTCAGCTCGACCACCTTCGCGTGGTCGCCCTCGAACAGCTCGAGGAAGCTCGCCTCGGTACCGGTCGTGCCGCGGATCCCGCGGAAGCGTAGCGTCGCCAGGCGGTGCTCGACCTCCTCCAGGTCCAGCAGCAGGTCCTGGATCCAGAGCGTCGCGCGCTTGCCGACCGTCGTCGGCTGCGCGGGCTGGAAGTGGGTGTAGCCGAGCGTCGGCAGTGCGCGGTAGCGACGGGCGAAGTCCGCCAGCGCCGCGATCGTTGCCACGAGCCGCTTCCGCACCAGCAGCATCGCCTCGCGGTGCTGGATCAGGTCGGTGTTGTCGCCGACGTACGCGCTCGTGGCGCCCAGGTGGATGATCCCCCGCGCCGCCGGCGCCACCTCGCCGAAGTGGTGAACGTGCGCCATGACGTCGTGCCGGAGCCGGCGCTCCAGCTCCGCCGCGCGACCGAGGTCGATCTCGTCGATCCTCTCGCGCATCTGCGCGATCGCCTCCTCCGGGATCGGCAGCCCCAGCTCGCGCTGGCTCTCGGCGAGGGCGATCCAGAGGCGCCGCCACGTCGTGTACTTGAACGCCGGCGAGAAGATCCGGCTCATCTCCTCGGAGGCGTACCGCTCGACCAGCGGGTTCTGGTACGACGTCGGCGCGCCGCCTCGCTCGTCCTCTCGTCTCACTCCACCCTCAGCCGCTGATACGGAAGTCCACCGACCCGAGCCGGCCCTGTCGCTCGAAGAATACGCGGACCAGCCCCGTCCCGGATAGCTGCTGGAGCAGCCGCGCCGCTTCTTCCGCGGACCTGATCGGGACCCGATTGATCTGGATGATGAGGTCGCCCTCGCGGAGTCCGATCCGGCGTGCCATTGCCGACGCGGACACGATCAGCGCGCCCTGTTCGCTGATGAGCCCGCGCTCCGCGCGGATCGCCGGCGTGAGCGTGACCAGTTCGAAGTCGGCGAGCGCCCGGATCCGCTCCGCCGTGAGCGACGGCAGGTCGACCGGCGTGACCCGGACGACGCGCTCACGCCCGCCGTCGTCGAAGACCAGCTCGAGGGGCCGCCCCACGACCGCGTCCAGGAGCACCGACTCCCAGTCGAGCGGCGTGCGGATCTCCTTCGACCCCGCACGCCGCAGGACCCAACCGCGGCGCACGCCGGCTTCCTCTGCCGGCGACCCGGTCGCGACCTGCCCGACCCGGACCCGATTGCTCCGGTCGAGCCGCCCGAAGTCCACCGGTTCCGGTTCCAGCCCGACCCATGCGCGGCGAACGTTACCGTCGTCCAGCAGGTCCTCGGCGATCCGGCGAGCCCGGTTGATCGGGATCGCGAACCCCAGCCCCTCGCTCCCGCCGCTCCTGGACACGATCGACGAATTCACCCCGATCACCTCGCCCAGCGCGTTCACGAGCGGGCCGCCCGAGTTGCCGGGGTTGATCGACGCGTCCGTCTGGATCATGTCCAGGTAGTAGCCGCGCTCCTGCTCCCCGCCGGGCAGGATGTTTCGACCCACCCCGCTGATCACGCCCGCCGTCACCGTCGGCTCCGTGTTCGACAGCACGAAGCCGAGCGGGTTGCCGATGGCGACGACCCATTCGCCGATCAGGAGGTCGTCCGAGTCGCCGAGCGGCGCCACGGGGAGCCGCGGCACGCCCGACGCCTTCGGAGCGCCATCGCCGATCGGGCTCGTGATCCGCACGAGCGCGAGGTCCGTCATCTCGTCCGTTCCGACCAGCTCGGCGTCGAACTGCCGGCCATCGGGGAGCGTGACGACGATGCGCTCGGCGCCTCGCACCACGTGCTCGTTGGTCAGGATGATGCCGTCTTCCCGGATGATGAAGCCCGAGCCCACACCGGCCACCTCCCGGGCGCTCGGCGGGAGGAAGAAGCTCTCCCACATCGTGCGCGGCCGGACGTACTCGCGCCGGATCGTGTTCACGCTGACCACCGCCGGCGCGACGCGCTCGGCTGCGCGCACGATCGCCGTCCGGCGTGAGGCGTCCAGCTCCGCCTGCACCGCGGCGAGCGAGTCCACCTCGGCCGGCCGCCGGATCGGGGGAAGCTGGAGCGAGGCCTGCGCAGGCTCGGCCGCATCGCGCCACCCCGCTTCGCCCGCATTGCCGCAGGCGACCAGCGCCGCCGCGCCAAGTGCCAACCCGAGCCACGACGTTCGTCCGCGCCGCATAAATCTCAGATCTTGCGTAGTGATTCCGGGAGCTTCGCCCAGTCCGCCAGGAAAGCGTCCAGCCCCTTGTCCGTGAGCGGGTGCTCCAGGAGCTGGTAGAGCACCTTCGGCGGGATCGTCGCCACGTCCGCCCCGAGGAGCGCCGCCTGCACCACGTGCTGCGGGCTCCGCACCGACGCGACGAGCACCTCCGTCTCGAAGTCGTAGTTCTGGTAGATCTGCACGATCTGCGCGATCAGTTCCATCCCGTCCGAGCTGATGTCGTCCAGCCGCCCGACGAACGGCGAGATGTACGTCGCGCCCGCCTTCGCCGCGAGGAGCGCCTGCGACGGCGTGAAGCACAGCGTCACGTTGACCCTGATCCCCTCGGCCCGGAACTGACGGCACGCCCGGAGCCCGGCCTCGATCAGCGGCACCTTGATCACGATGTTGTCCGCGATCTTCGCCAGCTCGCGCCCCTCGCGCACCATCCCTTCCGTGTCGGTCGCGACGACCTCCGCGCTGATCGGGCCGTCCACCGCCCGGCAGATCTCCGCCAGGATCTCGCGTGGGTTCCCCTCCGCGCCCGCGGCCTTCGCCAGCAGCGACGGGTTCGTCGTGATCCCGTCGATCAGCCCGGCTTCCGCCGCTCGGCGGATCTCCGACAGATCGGCGGTGTCAAGGAAGATCTTCATTCCCGGCCTCCTCGAGTTGCCGCTCGGTTTCGTTATACGCCACATGCGTCAGGAAGAGCCCCTCCGGCGGCGCCGGCGGCGACGTCTCCAGCCCCGGCTCGTCGGCGAGCAGGTGCGCCATCTCCTCCACCGGCCGCCGCCCCAGCGCCATCTCCACCATCGTCCCCACCAGGTATCGGACCATGTGGTGCAGGAAGCGGTTCGCCGTGACGTGGAACTCGACGCCGAGACCGCGCCAGTCCCGCCACTCGGCTCGCATCACCGTGCACCGGTCGCCGCGCTCTTCCTGGCCCGCCTTGGCGAATGCCCGGAACGAGTGATCGCCCACGATCTCGCGGGCCGCCGCGTCCAGCGCGGACCGATCCAGATCCCGCGCCAGCGGCCAGCACCAGCGCCGCCGGAACGGCGACAGCGCCGCCTCCGACGTACCTACCCGATACACGTAGCTCCGCGCCGTCGCATCGAAGCGCGCGTGGAAGTCCAGCGGCACCTCCTCCGCGGCGCTCACCCGGACGTCGTGCGGTAGGATCGCGTTCAGCGCCCTGCGTAGCGATTCCGCCGTCCACTTCTCGGGGACCAGGACCGACGCCACCTGCCCCGTGGCATGGACGCCCCGGTCCGTCCGCCCGGCGCCCACGACCGTCGTCGGACGGTTGGCCAGCCGCGACACGGCTTCCTCCAGCACGCCCTGGATCGTGCGCGCTCCCGGCTGCACCTGCCAGCCGTAGAACCCGCCTCCGTCGTACTGCAGCGTGAGCTTGATCCGGCGCTCGTTCGGGGATGACACGGCGGCGAAAGCTACGTGCACGCGTGTGAGTGTCAAGCGGTCGCGCACCCGCCGTTCCGGCCGTCGCCCCGCCGCGTTGACACCCCGCGAGCGCACCGAATACAATCCGTCGTTCGTGCCCCCAAATTGGAGTCCAGATGCCGACCACCAGGGAAGTCGAGCCCGCCGGGCTCGCGCCGTACCTCGCCCGCGTCGCGGCGGGAGCCACCCTTTCGGGCGACGAAGCCGAGGCCGCGTTCGGCGCCATCATGGACGGTACCGCGTCCCACATCCAGACGGCCTCTCTCCTCGTCGCGCTCCGCGTGCGCGGCGAGACGCCCGCGGAGATCGCCGGCGGTGTGCGCGCACTGCGCCGCGCCATGATCCACGTCCGCGCCCCCGAAGGGGAGCCGCTCCTCGACACCTGCGGGACGGGCGGCGGCGCCTTCACCACCTTCAACATCTCGACCGCCGCGGCCCTCGTCGCCGCCGGCGCGGGCGTGCGCATCGCCAAGCACGGCAACCGCTCCTTCACCTCCAGGAGCGGGAGCGCCGACGTCCTCGAGGCGCTCGGCGTCGTCATCGACCTCACCCCGGACGCCATGGCCGACGTCCTGGACGAGGCGGGCATCGTCTTCATGTTCGCGCCGCTCCTCCACCCGGCAATGCGCCACGCGGCGCCGGTGCGGCGCGAGCTCGGCATCCCGACCATCATGAACCTGCTCGGGCCGCTGACCAACCCGGCGGGCGCCCGCCGTCAGGTCGTCGGCGTGTCCGATCCGTCGCGCCTGGACGTCGTGGCCGACGCCCTCCGCGAGCTCGGGCACGACCGCGCCCTCGTCGTGCACGGGGAACCCGGCCTGGACGAGCTGAGCCCGATCGGACCGTCCGAGGTCGTGGAGCTTCGCGACGGAACGCTCGCCAGGTTCCGCTTCGACCCCGCCGATCGTCTCGGTTGGAAAGGCTTCGATCCCGCCGACCTCGCCGGCGGAGACCCGGCCGACAACGCCCGCATCATCGAGGACGTCCTCACGGGCCGGCGCACGGGCGCCGCCCGCGCCGCCGTCGTCCTCAACGCCGCCGCCGCCCTCTTCGTGGCCGACCGCGTCGAGTCGCTCGAGGACGGCGTCGCCCTGGCCGAGCGTATCATCGATGGAGGCGCCGCATACGACGCCCTCGAGCGCCTCAGGGAGGCGTCCCGCAAGGCCGCCGCACGGGCCTGATTGGATGGATAGGGTAGGGAGGTGAGGCGCGACCGCCGACGAGTCGCCCGATGCCGCTGCCTGGACTCACGGTGCGCCGAAGTCCCGGCCGCCCGCGAGACGCCCGGCCGCGTGTGAGAATCCCGCCGCGGTCGCCCTCAGTTCGCCGAGACCACCGCCGTCAGCGTCCACGGCCCCCGGATCGGCGCCACGGCCTGCTGAACGATCACTACGAGCATCCCGCGCCGCGTGCGGCGCCCCACCACGAACGTGTGCTTCGGACCCATTACCGGTACCTCCGGATCACCCCGATCACGATCCCCTGGATCTTGACGTCCGACGCCGGGAAGTACATCGGCGGCATCGTCGGATTCGCCGGCTGCAGCCGCACCCGACCGTCCGACTCCCGGTAGAACTTCTTCACCGTCGCCGACTCGCCGTTCACCAGCGCCACTACCATCTCGCCGTTGTGCGCGGTCTCGCGCGAGTTCACGATGATGTAGTCGCCGTCCCGGATCTGCTCGTCGATCATCGAGTCCCCGTTCACGCGGAGCACGTAGTTGTAGCCGCCCCGCGCCAGCATGTCCTCGGGGACCGCGATCGTCTCCGTGTCCTGCACCGCCTCGATCGGTAGCCCCGCCGCCACCTTCCCCAGCAGCGGCAGCTCGACCGCCGACACCCGCATCTGCGTCGGGAGCAGCTCGATCGACCGGCTCTCGTTGTAGCTCTTTCGGATGTAGCCCTTGCGCTGCAGATTCTCCAGGTGCTCGTGCACCGTCGCGAGCGACGAGAACCGGAAGTGCCGCGCGATCTCCTCGAAGCTCGGCGAGTAGCCGTGGTCCTCGTAGTATTCGTTCAGGTAGTCGAGGATCTCTTTCTGGCGTTTGGTCAGGGCCATCTCGTTCCTCCCGCGGTACCGGGTTCACGCCATCGGCCCGAACAGGGACCGAAGATAACGTACCCGAAAAGATACCGAAGCGCAAGGGTCATGGATGTGCTGCGCCGAATCGTCAGGGCGAAGCGGGCCGAAATCGAGGCGCTGCGCCACCGGGCGCGGGACTTTCGCGACGCCGCCGAGGCGCTCGACGCGCCACGGCCGTTCGCCGCGGCGCTGCGCCGCGACGGGGAAGTCGCGCTGATCGCCGAGATCAAGCGACGCTCGCCGTCGGCGGGTTGGATCCGGCCGGGCGCCTCGCCGGCCGAGGTGGCGCGGGCGTACGAGGCGGCGGGCGCGGCCTCGCTGAGCGTCCTCACGGACGGCGAGTTCTTCGGCGGCTCGCTGGACGACCTGCGCGAGGCGCGCGCGACGGTCGCGTTGCCCGTGCTGCGCAAGGATTTCATCCTCGATCCGGTGCAGGTCTGGCAGGCGCGTGCGGCGGGCGCGGACGCGGTCCTGCTGATCGTCCGCATTCTGGACGACGCGGAGCTCGTCGACCTGCACCGCCTCGCGGGCGAGCTGGGGCTGGGCGTGCTCGTCGAGGTGCACTCGGCGGAGGAATTGGATCGCGCGCTCGCGGCTGGCGCGGAGGTCATCGGGGTGAACAACAGGGATCTCGCGACGTTCCGCACGGACTTGTCCGTCGTGCTCGACCTGGCCGGCCGGGTGCCGGCCGACCGCACGCTCGTCGCCGAGAGCGGGATCCGCACGCCGGAGGACGTGGACCGGCTGGGCGCGGTGGGCGTCCACGCGATCCTGGTGGGCGAGTCGCTCATGCGCGCGCCGGACGTCGGGGCCGCAGCGGCCGCGCTCGCTCGCCGGCCGCGGGAGGCGAGGACCGCGTGAGCATGCGCGTAAAGATTTGCGGCGTATGTCGTCCGGAGGACGCGGAGGTCGCGGCGGCGCTCGGCGCCGATTACATTGGTGTGATCCTGGCGCCCGGGTACGGCCGTAGCCGGACCGTGGAGGAGGCGGCGCGGATCTTCGAGGCGGGCGCCGGTCCCCGTCGGGTCGGCGTGTTCGTGGATCCCGCGCCTGCCGGTCTCGCCGAGGCGGTTGATCATCTCGGCCTGCACGTCGTCCAACTCCACGGCGACGAGTCGCCGGAGACGATCGCGGAATTCCGACGGCTCGGCGCCTTCCGGACCTGGAAGGTCGTGCGGCCGCGCACGGCGGCCGATCTGCGCGCGGCGGTCGAACGCTACGCCGGCGTCGTCGAAGGGCTCGTCCTCGACGGATCCGGCCGTGCTGCCGGCAGCGGCGCCGGTTGGGCCGGTTCCCGCTTCCCCTGGAGCGACGTCGCCCCGGCTCGGGGCGACGTGCCGCGCGGGGTCGACGTGATCGTGGCCGGCGGCCTCGATCCGGACAACGTCGCGTCGGCCGTCGCGTGTCTCGCGCCCGACGTCGTCGACGTGAGCTCGGGCGTCGAGTCCGCGCCCGGGATCAAGGATCCCGACCGGGTGGGCGCGTTCGTCGCCGCCGCCCGCTCCGCCGTCCCGGACGGCGCGCCGGCGCATCCGCCGGGCCATCGGAGGACCCGATAAATGGCAGAGCAGTTCACGGCCACGCCCCCCGCTCTCGAGCTCGGACGCTTCGGCCGATTCGGCGGCCGCTACGTCCCGGAAACCCTGATCGCCGCGCTCGACGAGCTCGCCGCCGCCTACGATGAGGCGCGTCGCGACGAGGGCTTCTTCGCCGAATTCGATGCGCTCCTGCGCGACTACGTCGGCCGGCCGACGCCGCTGTACCGCGCCGCCCGTCTCGGCGAGGCCGCGGGGGGGATCACGGTCTATCTGAAACGGGAGGATCTGAACCACACGGGCGCGCACAAGATCAACAACGCGCTCGCCCAGATCCTCCTCGCGCGCCGCATGGGGAAGCGGCGGATCATCGCGGAGACCGGCGCCGGGCAGCACGGGGTGGCGACGGCGACGGTCTGCGCGCTCTTCGGCCTCGACTGCGTCGTCTACATGGGCGCGGAGGACGCCCGGCGCCAGGCGCTCAACGTGTTCCGGATGGAGCTGCTCGGCGCGCAGGTGAGGGTGGTCGAATCGGGATCCAGGACGCTGAAGGACGCGACCAACGAGGCGATCCGCGATTGGGTCACGAACGTGGGGGACACGCACTACATCATCGGCTCGGTCGTCGGGCCAGACCCGTACCCGCGGATGGTCAGGGATTTCCAATCCGTCATCGGCCGGGAGGCGCGCGCCCAGATCCTCGGGGCGGAGGGGCGTCTGCCCGCCGCCGTGGTGGCGTGCGTGGGCGGCGGTTCGAATGCGATGGGGATCTTCCACGCCTTCATCCCGGACGAAGAGGTTCGGCTGGTGGGGGTCGAGGCGGCGGGCGCGGGGATCGAGAGCGGCCGGCATGCGGCGACGTTGGCCGCCGGACGTCCCGGCGTGCTCCACGGCTCGTTGAGCTTCCTCCTCCAGGACGACGCCGGGCAGGTCGCCGAAGCGCATTCCATCTCGGCGGGGCTGGACTACCCCGGCGTCGGGCCGGAACACGCTTACCTCCGCGAGAGCGGCCGCGCCGAGTACGTCTCGGTGACGGATGAGGAGGCGCTCGACGCGTTTCGCGAGCTGGCGCGCACGGAGGGGATCATCCCGGCGCTCGAGAGCGCGCACGCGGTGGCGTACGTCCTCCGCGAGGGGCGCCGCTGGCGCGATTCGGGGCCGGTCGTGATCTGTCTGAGCGGCCGCGGCGACAAGGACGTCGCTCAGGTCGCGGAGGCCTACGGGCCGGGCGGTCCCGAGGTCGGAGGTTGATCGAATGCGGGTGGGCGATTCGGTCGAAACGGGCGTGCCATCGACCGAGGCGGCCGGACGATTCGACGAGTCCGTGCACGTCGTCGTGCGCGAGCTGCTCGGCCTCTTCGGAAAGACCGTTCGGGCCTACCAGATGTACGAGGCCAACAACCCGGTCTACGAGCGGTTCGTGGCCGGGTTGCGTGCGGGATTCGCGAAGATCTGGGACCACGTACCGTCCCTCCACCTGGTCGTGGAGGAGGGCGGATTCCGTTGGGACGGCGAAATGATCGCGGTGGGCGAGGGCCGCGACAGCCTGCCGTTCCAGTTCTACAAGGATGGCGTCCGGTACCTCACCTTCCTCCCGGGCTTCGAGGACGAGCTGGACCTGCTCCTCGACATCGTCGTGCGCTCGAGGCGGCTCCAGACCGAGGAGGACGACCTCGTCACGCTCCTGTGGGAGCAGGAGTTCTCCGCGTTCCGCTACGGCTACGTGGACCTGCTCTTCGAGGGATCCGACCTCCCGGAAGACGATGAAGAGCCGCGACTCGCCGAGATCCCCCGCGACGTTTTCGCGGAGGACGTCGGCTCGGTGGGGGCGTCGTCCGGCGACGCCGAGGCCGAAGCGACGACCGCGGTGGGCACGATCCGCCGAGAGGATTTCACCGAGACGCTCTACTTCCTCGACCAGGACGAGCTGGACCGTCTGAGGCAGGAGCTCGAGGAGGAGTGGGCGCGGGACATGAGGGCGGAGGTCCTGCGCGCGCTCTTCGATCGCCTCGAGGACCCGATCCCGTCGCGACAGACGGAGATCCTGGGGATCCTGCGGCAGCTCCTCCCCGCCTTGCTGGCCCGTGGCGACTTCGCGTCCGCCGCGATGATCCTCCAGGAGCTCGAGGAGCTGCTGCGCCGAGGCGACGTCCTGGACGCCGAGCGGCGGGAGCAGGCCGATGCCCTGTTCGACGAGCTGAGCCAGCCCGCGGTGATCGGGCAGCTGGTGCAGGCGCTCGAGGACGGCGGCATCGCGCCCGACTCGGAGGCGCTGGCGCTCTTCCTGTCGTGGCTCCGGTCCGCCGCGCTCCCGATCCTCTTCGGCGCGACCGAGCGCTCCTCCTCGCCCGCCGTGCGGGCTCGGGTCGGCCCCGCGTGCGACCGCCTCGCGGCGCAGCACCCCGACGTGCTCCTCGCGCTCCTCGAATCGAAGGACGACGCGGTCGCGGCCGGCGCCGCCCGCGCGGCCGGTCGGCTGCGCTTCCCGGATGCGGCGCGCGGGCTGATCCGCCTTCTCTCCCGGCCGAACGCGGCCACGAGAATGGTCGCGGTCGAGGCGCTCATCGCGCTCCACACCGCGCCGGCGATGGAGGGATTGAAGCGGGCGCTCGACGACGACAGCCGCGAGGTACGGATCGCCGCGGCTCGCGGTCTGGGCGCCCTTCGTTACGCCCCCGCGCGGGCCAGTCTCGAGAAAGCGATCCAGGGGAAGACGCTGCGCGACGCGGACATTACCGAGAAGCTCGCGTTCTTCGAGGCGTACGCCGACCTGGGCGGCGCGGAGGCCGTTCCGCTCCTCGACGCGCTGCTGAACGGGCGCGGGGGGCTCCTGTCCCGCAAGCAGCCGCCGGAGATGCGCGCGTGCGCCGCGACGGCGCTCGGCCGTATCGCGGCGCCATCGGCGCGGGCCGCCCTCGAACGCGCCGCGTCCGACCCGGACACCATCGTGCGCGGCGCCGTAGTGCGCGCCATGCGCCGGGAGGTCGCCGCCTCATGACGAGGCCCACCGGCGATCCGATCGTCGCGGGCGGCACCCCGCTCCAGATCCTGGGGCGCGAACTGCTCGCCGTCACCTACGCGGCTGCCCAGGCGCTCAAGCTCTACCCGCTGGAGAACGCGACCGTCCAGAACACGCTCCGCGAGCTGGACCGCGTCGTCCATCGGATCCTCGAGGTCGAGGGCGCGATCGAGCTGCGGCTCGTCGGCGACTTCCTGTTCCTCAACGACGCCCGGCTCCGGCTCGACCTGTCCAACTACATCACCTTCTCGTTCCTCGCCGGCGCGCTCTCCCGGCACGGCATCGGAGTCGTCAACGTCGAGCCCGCGGTCACCAGGGAGGAGTGGGCCGTGTTCCTCTCGCTCCTCGTGCTGGACCCGTATCCCGCGGATCCGTTCGAGAGGTTCCAGGCCCGCATCGCAGGAAGCCCCGTCCGCTGCATACACATCGCTCCGGCGAACGAAGGCGCCGCCCGGCTCCCCGACGACGAGGAGGCGCGCAAGGCAGCTCGGCGCACCTACACGCAATCCGTCAACATCGCCCGCGAGGTCCTGACCGACGTCCGGCTCGGCCGTGCCGTCAACCTCCGGCGCGTCAAACGCGCCGTGCAGTCGATCGTCGACCAGGTGCTCAACAACGAGCAGGCCATGCTCGGGATGACGACGCTGCGCGACTACGACGAGTACACGTTCACCCACTCGGTCAACGTTTGCATCCTGAGCGTGATCCTGGGGCAGCGGCTGGGGCTCTCGAGGCTCCAGCTCTACGAGCTGGGCGTGGCCGCGCTCTTCCACGACATCGGCAAGATGCGCATCGACCCGGAGATCATGAACAAGGCGGCGCCCCTCACGGATGAGGAGTTCGCCCGGGTCATGGAGCATCCGACCGAGGGCCTGCTCACCCTTTTCTCGATTCAGGGCCTCTCGGACATGTCGTATCGGGTCATGCTGGCCGCGTACGAGCACCACATGAAGGCCGATCTGTCGGGGTATCCGCGGAACCGCCGGCCGCGCAAACAATCGCTCTTCTCGCGGATCGTCGCCATCGCGGACGGCTTCGACGCCGGGACGTCGAAGCGCAGCTACCAGCCCCTGCCGCCCACGCCGGACGCCGTGCTGAAGGCCATGCGCGACGACCCCACGCTCGGCTACGACCCGCTCCTCGTCAAAGCGTTCCTCAACGTGACCGGCATCTACCCGGTCGGAACGCTCGTCATCCTGGACACGTTCGAGCTGGCGGTCGTCGTGGCACCCTCGACCGATCCGAAGTGCCTGCACCAACCCAGGGTCCGGATCCTCGCCGATCCCTTCGGGTTGCCGCTCGCGCAGCCGATCATCGCGGACCTGGCCGAGGTCGACCCGGCGACGGGGTATCCGCGGCGGACGATCATCAAGACCACCGACCCGGACAAGTATGGCATCCGCGTCGCCGATTATGTCGCCTGAACGGAAGAGCGGACGGATCGGGGAGCGCTTCGCCCGGTGCGCCGCCCGCGGCGCCGGCGCCCTCGTCACGTACGTCACCGCGGGTTATCCCGCGCCCGCGGACACCCTCGACGTCCTGCTGCGCGTGGCGGAGGCCGGCGCCGACGTCATCGAGTTCGGGATCCCCTTCAGCGACCCGCTCGCCGACGGCCCGACGATCCAGCGCGCCTCGCACCGCGCCATCGCCGCCGGTGCCACGCTGGCCGGCTCCCTCGAGGCGCTGGCGGAGTTCCGCGCGCACGCCGATACGCCCGTCGTCGTCTTCACCTACCTCAACCCGCTCCTCGCCTACGGCGTCGAGCGGTTCATCCGGGACTCCCACGCCGCAGGCGCGGACGGCGTTCTGCTCACGGACCTGCCGGTCGGCGGCGACGTCGCGCTCGAGCGCGCCTTCGAGGAGTCCCCGCTCGACCTCGTCCGACTCCTCGCGCCCACGACCCCGCCCGACCGTGCGGCCCGGATCGCGGCCCGGTCCCGGGGATTCCTCTACTACATCTCGCGCACCGGGGTGACGGGGGCGACGGACACACTCCGCGCCGAGATCGGCCGCGAGATCGACGCGATCCGTCCCCATGCCGCGGCCCCGATCGCCGTCGGCTTCGGGATCTCGACCCCGGCACAGGCGGTCGAAGCCGCGCGCGCCGCCGATGGCGTCGTCGTCGGCAGCGCGCTCATCGACGCGTTGGATCGCGGGGGAACGTCGGGCCTGGTCGAATTCGTGGGGTCTCTTCGGAAGGCGCTGGACGCCGCGCAACGCTGACCGGCCCGGGGGCCGGCGGCCGGGCGCGGGGCCGCGTGTACTCGCAGCCACGGATGGTGGCGCGGCCTGGTACGCCGCGCGCTACGCCCGCATCCGCTCCTCGACAGCCGGGTCCGGCTCGACGAAGAGCGTCTTCGCCCGCTCGGGCACGACCAGGCCCGGCGGCGCCTTGCGCGGCTTGCGGACGTACTTCCGCCTCGTCCAGTCCACGGCGACCGTGCCGGACGTCCGCGCTTTGCTCTGGAGCGCGGCCAGCACCGCCGCCTCGGCCAGGTCCCGCGCCGGCGGGTTGGAGTTGGCGTCGTTCCACCGAAGGATCACGTGCGCGCCCGCGACATCGCGCGCGTGCAGCCAGATGTCGTTCGGCGACGAGTGATGGAACGTGAGTTCGTCGTTCGCCTCCCGCCCGCGCCCGACCCGCACTTCGAGCCCGCCCGAGGTCCGGTAACGCCGGTAGGGGAGCACGACCTCCTTCGCGCCGCCGCGCCCGCCGGGCACGGCGATCGTCGGTCCGACCACGGCCGCCACTTCCTCCGCGGTCGCCGACCCGGCTTCGGCGCGCGCGAGCAACTCCGAGAGTCGCTCCCGCTCCACGCGCGTCTCATCGATCACCGCCGGCAGGCGCTCCGCCGCGCGCTCCCGCTTCCTCGCGGCCTCGTAGAGCCGCTGGGCGTTCTCGTGCGGCGAGAGCGCCGGATCCAGCTCGATCTCCAGCGTGCCGCCCTCGTAGTCCGACACCTCCACCCTGGCCATCCCCTTGCGGACGAGGTGGAGCTGACTGAGCAGGAGGTCGCCGCGGCGACGCAGCTCCGTCGCCTCCGACGCCGCGCCCGCGAGCTCCGCCTCGAGCCGTCTGCGCCGCCGGTCGAGCCGCTCGATCCGGTCGCGGAGCCGATCGAGCAGCTCCCGCCCGACCGCCGGCGCGGCCGCCGGCGCCTCGGCGCCCGACAGCGCGCCCATGGCCGCCAGCAGGGTGGGGAAGGGCTCCGACTCGACCCCCGGGAGCGGGAGCGGGTAGGGTTGCGCGCCCCGCTCCGTCCTGAGGAGACACGGCGCCGCATCCGGCAACGACGCGATGGCCAGATACCGCTCGTACGCCGCGTCGAGCGCCTCGTCGCCGTCCGTCCGCGCGGCGTCGCCCAAGATCGCGGCCGCGTTGATCGGGCTCGAGTAGGCGACGTGGTCGATCAGCGCCCGCGCGCGGTCCTCGGGCGCGACGCCCTCGAGCGCCTCCCGCCACGCCTCCCGAGACAGCGGCGACGTCGCCCCGCGCCTGGTCGACGCCGGCGGCGCTTCGTACGTCGCGCCCCCGACCAGCCGCCGCCCGCCCGCACGCCGCGCCCACAGCGCCCCGAGGATCCTGCCCGACGGGTCCAGCGCGAGGACGTTCCACTGGTTCCCCATGAGCTCGACGACGATGCGCGCGGTCCGATCGATCCGCGGGCGCGGCGTCCCCACGTCCACGGCGAGGTGTCGTTCGTCGGGGGCCGTCGTCACTCGCCGGAGCGTCGCCTGGCGCGGCAGCGGGACCTCTACCGGGAGCGACGGCGCAGGGCCGACGATGACCGTCCCGTCCGTCGGATGCAGACGCCAGACGACGGCCTCGCCGCCCTCGAACACAAGCGCGGCTTCACGCCGATCGGGGTCGAAGCGGAGGGCCTCCAACCGCGCGCCGCCGAAGCGCGCGTCGAGCTCCCGCGCAAGGTAGTGGACCAGCACCGAATCGTATCGAATCACGTTTGACACCCGAGACCCTGGCCGTTAGCTTGCAACCTCTGTCTGAAGCGTTCGATGGCGCGCCGCCGAGCGCGTTTTCCCCGGTTCAGCCGGGCCCACGACGACGACGGATGAGTGTGCATCATCCCGGTCCCGAACGTCGCAGGACCGTTCGGGACCTGCTGGAAATGAAGCGGCGCGGCGAGAAGATCGTCGCGCTTACCGCTTACGACTACCTCTTTGCACGTCTCGTCGACGAGGGCGGCGTTGACATCGTCCTCGTCGGCGACTCCCTCGGCAACGTCGTCTGCGGTTACGACTCCACGATCCCCGTCACGCTGGACGCGATGATCCATCACGGCGCCGCGGTGCGCCGGGGCGTGAGCCGCGCGCTCCTCGTGGTCGACATGCCGTTCCTGACCTACCGTATATCGCCGGAGGAAACGCTGCGCAACGCGGGGCGCATCCTGCGGGAGACGGGGGCGGAGGCGGTCAAGCTCGAGGGCGGCGACGAAACCGTCGCCCGGCACATCCGGGTCCTCGTCGACGCGGGGATCCCCGTGATGGGCCACCTCGGGCTGACGCCCCAATCCGTCCACGCGCTGGGCGGTTTCCGCGTCCAGGGGCGTGACGCGGGAACCGCGGAGCGGCTCAAGGCCGAGGCCACGCGCCTGGAGGAAGCCGGCTGTTTCGCCATCGTCCTCGAGCTGATGCCGAGCGCGCTCGCCGCCGAGATCAGCCGCGCGGTCGGGATCCCCACTATCGGGATCGGCGCCGGGCCGGACGTGGACGGGCAGGTCCTGGTCCTCCCCGACATGCTCGGCCTGAACGAGGGGTTCCAGCCTCGCTTCCTGCGCCGCTTCGCCGACCTCGCCGGCGCGGTCCGCGACGGCGTCGCCGATTACGTCGCGGCGGTGCGCGGCGGCGAGTACCCGGGGCCGGAGCACGGATTCGAGTGATGGTCGTCCGCACGAAGGAGGAGGTTCGCCGCATCGTCGCCGGGATGAAGCCCCGGCGCATCGCGCTCGTCCCGACGATGGGCTATCTCCACGAAGGGCACCTCTCGCTCGTCGACCGGGCCCGCGCACTCGCGGACCGGGTGGTCATGTCCATTTTCGTCAATCCGCTCCAGTTCGGGCCGCAGGAGGACCTCGCGCGTTACCCTCGCGACCTCGAGCGGGACGTGGAGCTGGCCGCCGGCCGCGGCGTCGACCTCATCTTCGCCCCGGACGTCGAGGAGATGTACCCGGGTGGCCAGCCGGCCGTCCGCGTCGTCCCCGGCCGGCTCGCGGACACGCTCTGCGGCGCGTACCGCCCCGGCCACTTCGAGGGCGTGCTCACGGTCGTCGCGAAGCTGTTCGGGATCGTGCGGCCGGACGTGGCCGTCTTCGGGCAGAAGGATTTCCAGCAGGCCGTCCTGATTCGCCGCATGGTGGCGGATCTGGACATGGGCATCGAGATCGACGTCGCGCCGATCGTCCGGGAACCGGACGGGCTGGCAATGAGTTCGCGCAACGTCTACCTGCGCCCCGACGAGCGGGATGCCGCGCTCGGCCTCTATCGTGGCCTCACGCGCGCGGCCGAGGCATTCGCCGCCGGCGAGCGGGACTCGGCCCGACTCTGCCAGATCGTGCGCGACGTGATGGCCGGCGCCGGCGTCCGCGTCCAGTACGTCGAGCTCGTGGATCCCGAGTCCCTCGACGCCGTACAAAACGCCCGCCCGGGTGACGTCATCGCCGTCGCGGGCTTCGTCGGCGAGACCCGGCTGATCGACAACTTGATCCTGAATTGAGCGGGTGAATCATGCAGCGTGTGATGTGCAAGTCCAAGATTCACCGGGCGACCGTGACCGGCGCCAACCTCGAGTACGAGGGCTCGATCACGATCGACGCCCTCCTCATGGAGGCGGCCGACATCCTCGAGTACGAGCAGGTGCAGGTCGTCAACATCAACAATGGCGCCCGTTTCGAGACCTACGCCATGCGTGGCGAGCCCGGCTCGGGCGCGATCGTGCTGAACGGCGCCGCGGCCCGCCTGGCGCACCCGGGCGACCGGGTCATCATCATCAGCTACGCCCGCTACGAGGATTCCGAGCTCGAGAAGTTCGAACCGCGTCTGGTCTTCGTGGATGCGATGAATCGCGAGGTCGTCGAACGGGCGCCTGCCGGCGAGGCGCGGGCGCGCTAGGCCTGACCGCGCGATGACCGCCTGGGCCGGACTCGCCCTCGCGTTGCGGCATCCGGACGAGGACGCGATGAATTCGCGGATGCCGACGTACGTCCACCCCCTGGCCGGCCGGCCCCTCGCCTGGCACGCGCTGCGCGCGCTCGCCAGCCTCGACCCGCTGCCCCGTGACCTCATCCTGCTGGCCGCCGCGCCGCTCAGCGAGGCGGTGATCCGCGACCTCCCCGCCCGGATCGTCGAAACCACGCCGGAAGAGTGGTGGCTCGCCGCCGATCGTTCGTTGAATCGGTCGATCGAGCGCGTGCTGATCGTCGACGCCGCCGCGCCGACGCTCGGCCCCGCACTCCGGGCGCTCGTGGCCTCTCCGGAGGACGCCGCGGTCGTCGGATCTGCCGGTCCGCTGGCCGGCTGGTTCGGGCGCGATCGCCTCGCCGATCGCGCCGCCGGCGGGCTCGATGGGATCGTCCGCGACGTCGTCAACATCACACCCGCGCCCGAGGAAGACTGCCTCGTCCGCGATCGCGCGGCGCTGGCTCGGGCCGCAGCCGTCGTCCGCGACCGGCTCGTCCGCGAGCTCATGGCCGCGGGCGCGACGTTTCTCCTCCCGGAAACCGTCCACGTCGACGTCGACGTCCGCGTCGGACCCGACACGGTGATCTACCCCGGCGTCGTCCTGGAGGGGAACACCACCATCGGCGCCGAGACCGTGATCGGTCCCGGATGTCGCGTCATCGACAGCTGGATCGGGAGCGGGGTCGAGCTCAAAGGGTGGAACTACGTCGTCGGCACGACCATTCGTAACCGTGCCGTGCTCGAGCCGTATGTCCGTCGTGGATTCGATTGACGCCGCGGCCGACGGCGTGCTCCCGCCGTGGGCCGAGGTCTCGCCGCCGAGGCGCGAGCATATCCGCCGCGTCGTTGCGCTCGTGGACTCGTGGGCCGTCGGGCTCGGCCTCGACGAAGCCGAACGCCGCCGTTGGCGGGCGGCCGCGTGGCTCCACGATTCGCTCCGCGACGCCGCGCCCGCCTCGCTCCGTCCACTCGTGCCCGACTGGGCGCGCGACCTGCCCGGCCCGCTCCTCCACGGGCCCGCCGCGGCCGCCCGGCTCGATGCCGAGGGCGTGAAGGACCGAGAGGTCCTCGACGCCGTCGCCTATCACACGATCGGGCACCCCTCGCTCGGTCGGCTCGGCCGCGCCGTGTACCTGGCCGACTTCCTGGAGCCCGGCCGCACTTTCGAACCGGCCTTGCGCGCGTCGCTGCGCGCCCGCATGCCCGCCGGCTTCGACGTCGTGCTTCGGGAGGTCGTCGCCGCGCGCATCGAGCACCTCCTGCGGACCGGTCGGCCGATCCGGCCCGAGACCACGGCGTTCTGGAACGCGATCGCCGGAGGCGAATGATGGCGCATAAGGTGAGGGTCGCGGCCGCCGTCGCGACCGTGATGATCGCCGTGCCGCTCGTGATCGCCGCCGTGGTCGCGGTGTTCCGCGACGACTCCGGCTCGGCGTCGGTCGCCGAGGCGCCCGCCACGGGCCGCGTCCGGGTCGAGGTCCTCAACGCCGCCGGCCGCGCCGGCCTCGCCCGCGAGGCCACGCGCCGACTCCGGGCCCGAGGATTCGACGTCGTCTACTTCGGCAATGCGGCGGAGTTCGGCAGGGATTCGTCCGTCGTTCTGGACCGCGTGGGCGACCTCAGGACGGCGCGCAGCGTCGCAGGCGCGCTCGGCATCCGCAACGTCGCCAGCGAACCCGATTCGTCGCGCCTCCTCGAGGTCTCCGTGGTCCTGGGGACGGACTGGCCGCCGGTCGAGAAATCGGCCAACCAGGGGCTTGGCGCCCGCATCCAGGCGCTGATCCGGCGAGCGCGGGGCGCGTCGGACGAGGCGCCCCGCGAGTCCGGCCGGTGAGGCTGCAGGGCCGGCCCGTCCGCTGAGGAGGACCGGGGCATACCGCTCGATGGGGTTGCCCGCGTGTCAGGCCAGTCGGACCCGGCGTCCTGCGGGCCGGCGTCCGCTACCCCGTCGGCTCGGGCGCCCGACGCACCAGCTCCAGGAACGGCTTCGGCGGGCGCAACTCGTGCTCGGCCGCCAGCTGGCCGCACGCCGCGGCAATGTCCCGGCCCCGCGGGCTCCGCACGCTGACCGGCACGCCGCGATCTTCCAGGACCTTCGCGAAGCCGCGAATCCGGTCCGGCGGCGTCGGCCGCCAGTCGTTTCCCGGGATCGGGTTGTACGGGATGAGATTCACGTGACCGGTGAACTCGCTCACCAGCTCCGCCAGCTCGACGGCCAGCTCCGGCGAGTCGTTCAATCCATCGATCATCACGTACTCGAACGTGATGCGGCGCCCGCCCGCCGCGTCGAACTTCCGCAGTGCGTCCAGCAGCTCCGGGAGCGGATGCTTCCGCTCGATCGGCACGATCTGCCGCCGCAGCTCGTGGTTCGGCGCGTGCAGCGACACGGCCAGGCGGAACTGCTCCGGACGCTCCGCCAGCTCGAGGATCCCCGGCACCACACCCACCGTCGAGACCGTCACGCGGCGCGCTCCGAACCCGTAGGCGCGGTTCAGCAGCGTGAGGGCGGGGAAGACCGCCTTCCGGTTCGCCAGCGGCTCGCCCATCCCCATGAACACCACGTTGGTGATCGGGCCGTACCCGTGCTCCGCCGCCCACCGCCGCGCACCCCGGAACTGCGCCACGATCTCGCCCGTCGTCAGCTGCCGACGGTAACCCGACCACCCCGTCGCGCAGAAGACGCACGCCATCGCGCACCCCGCCTGCGACGAGATGCACAGCGTCAGACGGCCGTCGGCCGGGATGAGCACCGATTCGACCAGCTCCCCATCCGCTAGCCGCCAGAGATGCTTGACCGTCCCGTCCGCCGAGCGGGCAGTCCGGGCCGCATCCGGCGCGCACAGCCGGAACGACTCGGCCAACGCCGCCCGCTCCGCCGTCGGCAGGTCCGTCATCTCGTCGAAGCTCATGGCGTCCCGCTCGTACAGCCACGCCCGCGCCTGACGCACCCTGTACGGCGCCGCGCCCCTGGACGCGAAATGCTCGCCCAGCAGCCGCTCGAGCTCCTCGGGCTGCAGATCCAGCAGCTCCAACGCCTCGATCCCCGTCGTTTCCGTCTCGTCGACCACTTCGTCCAGGCCCGCTTCCGTTCCGATCTGGATTGCCCCGCCAAGCTCGCGTCGCGCCGCGGCGACCGACCGCCGCACCCTCCCGCGATCGCCGTCGCCTCGCTACGTATCTCCGCAGCCCAGCCGGCCTATGGTACCCCGCCCGCCGGGCCGCGGTCCGGCCATCTCCATCTGCTTGATGCGCCTCTGGGTGGTCGTTAATTTTGCCGAATTGTGTATGATCCGAAACCCCAATGCGACTTTCTGCCGGTGTGCCCGTGCTGCTTTCGGATTTGATCACACCCGACCGGATCAAGATCCCGCTCGTCTCGCACGACAAGGATGAGCTGCTCCGCGAGCTCGTCGAGGTCGTCACGCGCGGCGGCGGGATCGATGACCCGGAAGACCTGCTTCGCGCCGTCCGCGAGCGTGAGGCGGTCCTGTCCACCGGGATCGGCAACGGCGTCGCGATCCCGCACGGCAAGTCGCCCGCCGTACCCGAATTGCGGATGGCGGCCGGCACCACCGCCGAGCCGGTCGACTTCGACGCGCTCGACGGCCAGCCCGTGCGGCTCTTCTTCCTCCTCGTCGGCCCCGAGAGCGCGGCCGGGCAGCATATCAAGGCCCTGAGCCGAATCTCGCGTCTGGTCCGCAGGGAGGATATACGGTCCACGCTCCTCGCCGCGCGGAACGCGGAGGAGTTCTATCGCGCGCTACGGAACGCGGAAGGCGTGTGAGGACGCGGACAGGGTTGATCGCCTTCGTCCCCGCCCTCTGCTGGGCGGGCGTCGTGGCGTTCGTGGGCGGGATCGACGATCCGATTGGGCCGACGGTCGATCTGCCGATCGACAAGGTGGCCCATTTCTTCTTGTATGGCGTGCTCGGCGCGCTTGCGGCATGGGGCTGGCAACGTGCGGGTCGCCGGCCGGCCTGGTGGTGGCTCATCCTTGCCATCTGGCTGCTGGGGGCCTGGGATGAGTGGCGCCAGACGCGCATCTCGGGACGGTCCGCCGAGTTCGCGGATTGGGTGGCGGACGCTACCGGCGCTCTCACCGCGTTCGCAGTGATCCGAGCGTTGGCAGGGATGGCAAGGGAAAGGGACGGCAATGAGCCTGAGTCTTTCGACCTCGCTCCGTAGCAGTCAGGCGGGGACGCTTCGCCGGGAGGACGCGGGGGCGCAGGTGCGGTTGGCAGGGTGGGTGCACCGTCGGCGCGACCTCGGCGGGCTGGTCTTCGTCGAACTCCGCGACCGCTCGGGGCGGGTGCAGCTCTCCTTCGGCCCGGATTGGACGCCCGCCGACGTGCTCGAGCGGGCCGGCCGGCTGCGTGGCGAAGACGTGATCGCCGTGGAGGGCACGGTCATCGCCCGGCCGGAGGGGAACGTGAACCGGGAGATGGCGACGGGCGAGGTCGAGGTCCACGTGACCGGTCTCCGCGTCCTGGCCGAAGCGGATACGCCGCCGATCCCGATCGCCGTCGCTCCGGGCGAGGAGTTGCCGGCCGAAGAGCTACGTCTGCGCTATCGTTACGTCGACCTGCGGCGCGAGGAGATGCAGCGCGCGCTCGGGACCCGGCACCGCGCGATGCAGATCGTGCGGCGCTGCCTCTCTGAGTTGGGGTTCTGGGAGATCGAGACGCCTATGCTCACGCGGCGCACGCCCGAGGGCGCGCGCGACTACCTCGTCCCGAGCCGAGTCCACCCCGGCGAGTTCTACGCGCTGCCGCAGTCGCCGCAGCTCTACAAGCAGTTGCTCATGGTGGCAGGCTACGACCGGTACTTCCAGATCGCGCGCTGCCTGCGCGACGAGGACCTGCGTGCCGACCGCCAGCCGGAGTTCACCCAGATCGACGCGGAGATGTCCTTCGTCGACGAGGAGGACGTCTTCCGCGTCGCCGAGGGGATGATCGCATCGCTGTGGCGGGAGGTGCTCGGCGTCGAACTCCCTCTCCCGTTCCCGCGCCTCACCTATCGCGAGGCGATGGAGCGCTACGGTACGGACAAACCGGACCTGCGCTTCGGGATGGAGTTCCAGGACCTGACCGACCTGCTGCAGGCGTCCGAATTCCGGCTTTTCCAGGAAACGAGAGGCACTGCACTCCGCATCAAGGGTATACGTGCACCGGGCGGAGCATCGCTGTCGCGCAAGGAGCTCGATGCCCTTACGGACGTCGCGAAGGCCGCGGGCGCCGCGGGCGCTCTCTGGGTGCGACGGACGGAGGAGGGGCTCGGCGGGCAGTTCGCCAAGGCGCTCGACCCGGACCTGGCCGCGCGGTTCATCGAGCGGACCGGGCTCGAGGTCGGCGACTTGTTCGTGGTCGTCGTCGGCCGGTTCCGCATGCTCGGGAGGGTGTCCGAGAGCCACCTCGGCGCGTCGGAGGACGTGTGGCACCTGGGCGGCGCCGAAGCCGCGCTGGACGCACTGCGCAGGCACCTCGGCGATCGGCTCGGGCTGCGGGATCCGAACCAGCACGCCTGGGCATGGGTGACGGAATTCCCGCTCTTCGAGTGGGACGTGGAGACGGAGCGCCTCGTCGCGGCGCACCATCCGTTCACCTCGCCGCACCCGGAGGACGTGGCAACGCTGTTCCGATATACGGAGGACGGTGTGCCGTCCGGCGAGGCGGCCAGGCGGCTGTTCCTCGAGGGGCTGCGGTCCCGCGCCTACGACGCCGTCTACAACGGCTTCGAGATGGCGAGCGGCTCGATCCGGATCCACGAGATCCCGCTGCAGCAGCGGATGTTCCGGGCGCTCGGGATCGGGGAGCGGGAGGCCGAGGAGAAGTTCGGCTTCCTCCTCGAGGCGTTCCGGTACGGCGCTCCGCCCCACGGTGGGTTCGCCTTCGGCTTCGACCGGCTGGTCATGCTGCTGGTCGGGGCGGCGAGCCTGCGCGATGTGATCGCGTTTCCGAAGACGACGGCGGCGCGTGCGCTCTTCGAGGGCGCGCCGGCCCCGGTGGATCCGGCGGAGCTGCGGGAGCTGCACATAACCGTCGTCGACGGCAAAGGAGCGAACGATAGCAGTGCAGCGTAACACGATTCAGCACAGACTGCCGGTCGAGGGCGCGGATTACCAGATCCTGGCCGGCATCAACGACGCGAACCTCCAGGAGCTGGCGCGCCTGACCTCGTGCCGGGTGATCCTGCGCGGCGACTACCTCGTCCTTTCCGGCGAGCTGGCGGACGTCGAGCGGGCGGTCCCGGCCGCGCAGCAGCTCGTCGACCTGGCTCGCCTCGGCACGGTCTTCGGCGTCGAGGAGGTGCGGCGCGCCGTCGCCGACGCCGGGATGAACGGGAAGTTCGAGGTCGTCGAGCACGGCCGCGAGCCGGAGGACCGGCGCCTCTTCTTCGGCGGATCGAAGAAGGTGATCCAGCCGAAGTCCGAAGGCCAGGCCGCGTACCTCGACGCGATGGCGAAGAACGACATCGTCATCGCGATCGGGCCCGCAGGCACGGGGAAGACCTACCTGGCCGTCGCGATGGCGGTCGACATGCTCCGGAAGAACCGGGTCAAGCGGATCATCCTGGCCCGGCCGGCGGTCGAGGCGGGCGAGAACCTGGGCTTCCTCCCCGGCGACCTCCAGGAGAAGGTCGACCCGTATCTGCGGCCGCTCTATGACGCGCTCGAGGACATGATGCCCGCCGATTGGGTGCGACGCTCGATCGAGTCGCGGGTCATCGAGATCGCGCCGCTCGCCTACATGCGCGGCCGCACGCTGTCGGACGCGTTCGTGATCCTCGATGAGGCCCAGAACGCGACGACGGCGCAGATGAAGATGTTCCTCACGCGGTTGGGGCTCAACTCGCGGACCGTGATCACGGGGGACAAGACACAGATCGACCTGCCGCGGCAGGAAGACTCCGGGCTGCTCCAGGTCGAGCGCATCCTCCAGGGGATCGACGGGATCCGCTTTGTCTATCTCGACGGCGTCGACGTGGTGCGTCACCGGCTGGTCAAGGAGATCATCCAGGCGTACAACGCCGCCGACGAGGAGCGATCGGAGCGATAGCGTGAACGAACGGTTCGGGGTGAGAGACGCGATTCGCACGCTGAGCGGCAAGCCCGACCGGGTTTGGCCGGCGGGCGTGCTGCATCACGGCAGCCGGGCGCTGCTCCTGGTGCTGCTCGCCTTCTTCGCGCAGCTGCTCTTCCCGGTCGCGCCGGTCCCCGACTTCCCGGTCCTCGAGATCGGGATGGTGGCGGAGGAGGACGTCATCGCGCAGGTCGGCTTCCCGATCTACAAATCGGATGCCGAGCTCGCGCGCGAGCGTGCTGATGCCGCAGCGACGGTCGAGCCGATCTTCGAGTTCACGCCGGCGGCGATGGACACCATGCTCGCCCGCGTGCGCGTCTTTTTCGGCCAGATCGACAGCGTGGCCACGGCGGGCGGCGACGAGACGGTGGCCGGCGCGGGCGTGCGGTCCGTGCTCCGTTCATACGCGCTCCCGACCTCGGACCCGGTCGTCGACGTCCTGCTCTCGGCTCGCCGTCGCGCGGAGCTCGTGCGCGCCGTCGAGCGGGCCGTACAGCTCGATCTTCCGGCCGGGGTGGCGTCGGCCCGAGAGCTCGAGGAGAACCCGGGCTCGAAGATCCGCCTCCGCCGCGACGGGCGGAACCTGCTGCTCGATCGCGACTCCGTCATGACGACGCCGCGCTTCATCGAGCGAGCGGCGCGGCACCTCCCGGGCGGCGTCGGCGCCGAGCAGGCGGAGCTGCATCGTCTGATCCTGATCCGCTTCTTCGAGCCGAGCGTTCGTCTCGACCGCGAGGCGACGGAGGCCGCGCGCGAGCGTGCACGTCGGGCGGTTCCGGAGATCAAGGGCGAGGTCCTGAAGGGGGAGAAGATCGTCGGCGCGCACGAGCCGATCCGCGCCGCAGAGCTCGAGCGGCTCGAGGCATACCGTGACCACCTCGCCCGCATCGGCGGTACGGAGGAGGGCGTGGCCAGCTTCGGCCGCTCGGCCGGGCTCTTCATCTACAACCTGGCCGTGCTGTCCGTCTTCGGCCTCCTGCTGTTCTATTACCGGCCATCCGTCTACAGGGACTTCCGGCACGTCCTGCTGATCGGGCTCCTGATCGCCGCGTTCGTCGGCGGCGCGGCGCTGGTGTCGGCCAATGCCTGGCCGTCGGAGCTGATCCCGATCGCGTTCCCCGCGCTCGTCGTGGCGGCGCTCTGGGATGGGCGAATGGCGCTCAACCTCTCGCTCATCCTGGCCATCCTCCTGGCCGGCCAGACGCCGTTCCTCGGGGTGTCTACCCTCTTCACGCTGGTCATGGGCGGGGCGGCGGCGTCGCTCGGCGCGCGCGTCGCCCGGCGTCGCTCGAACACATGGGCGTACATCGCGATCATCGCCGGCGCGTACGTCGTCGCGGCGCTCGCGCTGGGGCTGCTCCGTTCACGCGGGGCGCCCGAGATCGTCGCCGCGGCGTTCTGGGGCACCGTCAACGCGGTCGCAAGCGCGCTCATCGCGGTCGGGTTCCTGCCGCTGTTCGAGTCGTTCACGCGGATCACGACCGAACAGACGCTCCTCGAGCTGACCGACATGAACCACCCGCTGCTCCAGCGGCTGCAGCGTGAGGCGGCCGGCACCTTCGCCCACTCGCTCAACGTCGCGAACCTGGCCGAGGTCGCCGCGCGCGCGATCGATGCGAATGCGCTCCTCACCCGTGTCGGCGCGTACTTCCACGATATCGGGAAGATGCTGAAGCCGCAGTACTACATCGAGAACCAGCCGCACGGGCGGAACCCGCACGACAAGTTGAAGCCGGCCACGTCCGCGTCGATCGTTCGCGCGCACGTTACCGACGGCCTGAAGATGGCCGAGGAAGCGAAGCTGCCGGACAGCGTCAAGGCGTTCATCGCCGAGCACCACGGCACGCAGCTGATCAGCTTCTTCTACGAGAAGGCCCGCGAGCTCGACCCGACGTCCGAGCCCGACGTGCGGGACTTCTCCTACCCGGGCCCGCGGCCGCAGTCGCGCGAGACGGCGATCGTCATGCTGGCCGACTCGGTCGAATCCGCGGCTCGCGTCCTCCCGGACCCGACGCCGGATCGGATACGTGCGCTGGTCGACCGCATCGTCGAGTCGAAGATCGCCCAGCGGCAGCTCGACGAGGCGCCCCTCACCTTCGGCGAACTCTCCCGCATCAAGGAGCAGTTCGTGGCCGGGCTCTCGGGCATCTACCATCAGCGGATCGATTACCCGACGGTCCGCGAAGAGGCGGACTCGTCCACGGTGCCCGCCGCCGGTCGCAGCAGTTGATGGGGATCGACATCCGGGTCGACGCGACCGCGGTCGGGAGCGCGGACGCCCTTCCCGGGGCCGAGGCGCTAGCGGCGCTCCTCGAACGGGCGGTCCGGTCCGTGCTCGACGCCCACGGCGTCCGTAGCGCCGAGATCTCCGTCGCTCTGCTCGACGACGCCGCGATCGCCGGGATGAACCGGGAGTTCCTTTCGCACGAGGGGCCGACCGACGTCATCTCGTTCGAGCTCGGCGTCGTGGGGGACGCGACGGTCGGCGACATCTACATCGGTTGGGAGCAGGCGATGCGTCAGGCGGCGGCGCTGGGCGTCGAGCCCCGCGAAGAGCTCGCGCGCCTCGCCGTCCACGGCACGCTTCACGTGCTCGGGTACGATCACCCGGAGGGAGAGGAAAGGGAAGAGAGCGAGATGTGGCAGCGCCAGGAAGCCATCCTTCGGGAGGTGCTCGCGCGATGAACTGGGCCGTTGTCAAGCGTCGCCTGATCGCCGGGCTCGTCGTGATCGCGCCCGTCACGATCACCGCGGTCGTGCTCTGGTGGATCTTCCAGAGCCTGGACGGCCTGCTCGGCAATTTCATCTACCCGGCGATAGGCGTCGACATCCCGGGGCTGGGCCTGCTCCTCCTGATCGTCGTCCTCCTCGCCGTCGGATGGCTCGCCGAGCGCACCGTCGGCGCCAGGATCGTCGCGTGGTGGCACACGCTCCTCGAGCGTTTCCCGCTCACGCGCCGGCTCTACACCGCGTCGCATCGGATCGTCCGTACGGTGTTCGGCGAGGAGAAGCGGTTCTTCCGCGAGGTCGTGCTCGTGGAGTACCCCGCGCACGGGCGCTGGTCCATCGGGTTCCTCACCTCGAACGCGCCCGATGACATACGCGACGCCGTCGGCGACGGCGTGGTCGTGTTCATCCCGACGACGCCCAACCCGACCACCGGGTTCCTGGTCGTCGTGAGCCGCGACGACGTGCGGCCGCTTCCGTGGACGCTCGAGCAGGCGTTCACCTTCATCCTTTCGGCGGGCGGGGTTTCGCCCGAATTGCAGGCGACCGAAGCGGGGATCGGGAAAGCCGACGCATGAGCACCGTCGAGACTGTGGGTCTCCCGGAAGATCGTGGCATCCGCCCCGAGCACGTTCACGATCTGCTCGAGGCCGGGGAGACCGAGCATCTCGCCGAGCTGCTCTCCGACCTGCACCCGAGCGACCTCGCCGACCTGCTGAACGAGCTGGACGACGACGATCGCGTCGCCCTGCTCGACCTCCTCCCGGCGGACATCGCCTCCGAGACGCTGGCCGAAATGGCCACGGAGGAGCACCCCGCCGAGCTCCTGACGGCCCTCGGCCCCGAGCGCGTCGGCGAGCTCGTCGCCGAGCTGCCGGACGACGACGCCGTCGATCTGATCCGCCACCTCGAGCCCGAGGAGCAGGCCCGCATCCTCGCCTCGCTGCCCCGCCTCGAGGCCGGCACGCTGCGCAAGCTCCTCCAGTACGACGAGGAGTCGGCGGGCGGCATCATGACGACCGAGCTCGTCGCCGTCTCCGTGCACCTCACCGCGGCCGAGGCGATCGAGGAGGTGCGGCGGCAGGCGCACGAGCTCGGCGGCGAGTTCTACGCGATCTTCGTCGTCGACCTGCTCCGGCGTCTCCTCGGCACCGTCTCGATCCAGGAGCTGGTCCTTGCCGACCCCAGGACGCCGCTCCGCGACCTCGTCGAGCCGCCGGTCGCCACCGTGACCGTCGACACCGACCAGGAGGAGGTCGGCCGCATCATCGCGCGCTACAACATCCCCTCCGTCCCGGTCGTCGGCCCGGACAACGTCCTCCTCGGCCGGATCACGTGGGACGACGTGATCGACGTCATCGAGGCCGAGCAGACGGAGGACATCCTCCGCCTGGGCGGCGTCGTCTCGGAGGAGGAGGTCCGCGGCACGTGGCACGAGGCCGTTCGCAGCCGTCTGCCGTGGCTGTTCGTCAACCTGTTCACCGCGGCCATCGCCGCGTCCGTCGTCGGGATCTTCCTCCCCACGATCGAGAGCTTCGCCGTGCTCGCCGTGATCATGCCGATCATCGCCGGGATGGGCGGCAACTCGGGCACCCAGACGCTCGCCGTGACCGTGCGTCGACTCGCGCTCACGCACGAGAGCGACGCGCGCCGCTGGGGCGTCGTCGGCAAGGAGCTGCTCGTCGGGCTCGTCAACGGCGCGGCGCTCGGCGGCTTCGTGGCCGCCGCGAGCTACTTCCTCGGCATCGTCGCTCCGGAGTACTGGCCCGCCACGCCGATGCTCGGCCTCGTCGTGCTCTTCGCCATGTGGGGCAACCTGATCGTTGCCTCGCTCGCCGGCGCGTTCGTGCCGATCCTCCTCGAGCGCCTGGGCGTGGATCCTGCCATCGCGTCGTCGATCTTCGTGACGACGTTCACCGACCTGGCAGGATTCTTCTTCCTCCTCGGCCTCGCGTCGCTGCTGCTCCTATGACCCGCTGGCGTCGCGCGTTCGTCATCTTCTGGCGCCTGACGCCCTTCGTCTTCGCGTTCCTCCGCGACCGCCGACGCTGGATCCTCTTCGGTCGGCCCGCGCGCCGAACCACGGCCGACCACCGTCGCCGCGCCGACCGCCTGACCTCCGCGATCGCCGACCTCGGCCCGACATTCATCAAGCTGGCCCAGGTCTTCAGCGCGCGCGCCGACATTCTGCCGGAGCCGTACCTCTCGGCGATCGGCCGGCTGCAGGACCGCGTCCCGCCCGTCCCGGCCGCGCGCATCGAGGCCGTCATCGCCGCCGAGCTCGGACGACCCGTAGACGACGTCTTCGCCTTCTTCGACCGCGAGCCGATCGCCGCCGCGAGCCTCGGCCAGGTCCACCGCGCGAAGGTGGCCGGCGAAGACGTCGCCGTGAAGGTCCTGCGCCCGGGCGTCGAGGCCCTCATCGCCGTCGATCTCGACATCTCGTTCCGGATCCTCTTCCTCCTGAACATCCTCTTCCCGAACCACCACGTCCGCGCGCTCACGACCGTGGTCCGGGAGTTCAGCGTGCGCATCCGCGAGGAGGTCGACTTCCGACGCGAGGCGGACAACATCGCCACTTTCCGCGAGATCTTCACCCGCGACCGCCGCGTCCGCGCGCCGCGCGTCTTCGAGGAGTTCACCCGCCGCCGCGTCCTCGTCCTCGAGTGGATCGAAGGCGACAAGGTCGACAGCCTCGCCGACCGCTTCGCCACCGGCGAGCTGGAGTTCCGCCGGGTCATGGAACTCCTCATCGAGGTCTACCTGCGCATGCTCGTGGTCGACGGCTTCATGCACGCCGATCCGCACCCCGGGAACATCGTCGTCGACCCCGAGGGGCGCATCGTCTTCCTCGACTGGGGGATGGCGATTCGCCTCACGCGCGCGACCCGCGACCAGCTCCTGCGCGTCTCCCTCGCCGCGGCGCGTGAGGACGTCGACGACCTCATCAACGGCATGTACGAGCTCGGGATGATCGATCCCGAGATCACCCGGGCCGAGGTACGCGATGCGGCGGCCGAGATTCTGGGTATCATCCAGCGCGCCCGCGAGCTGGGACCCCGGGCGGTCCAGCACGCCGTGCGCGAGATCATGGACACGTTCTACACCTGGCCGCTCATCCTCCCGCGCGAGCTCGTCTACTTCTTCCGCGCCGCCGCGATCCTGGAGGGGATCGGCTTCCGCTACGACCCGCTCTTCAACGGGCTCGAGGCCGTCCGCCCCGTGATCCGTCGCATGCGTGCCGACCTGCTGCGCGTCACCATGCGCGAGCCGGCGGAGGTCGCCCGCGGCGTGATCGACGAGACGCGTGCGGTCGTCCTCGGCCTGCGCGACGTGCTCCGCCGCGCGGAGCGGGAGGAGTTCCGCGTCCGCATTCATCCGCGCGACGTCCTGCACGCCGAGCGGTTCCTGCTCCTACAGGTCAGGCGCATCCTGCTCTCCCTCTTCGCCGTGACCGCGGCGCTGATCACGGCGCTGCTCTTCATCGCCCTGCGCAACTACTGGATCCTCGCGTTCGGGCTCGTCGCGGCGCTCGTCATGTTCCTCGTCGCGCTCGTGATCCCGACGCACCTCCTCGAGAATCCGCTCCGCCACGCCCGCGGACTCCGGCCGCCCGGCGAGGACGGATTGGGCCCGCCAGCGGTTTGACAGCCCTCTCGGGCGGGTACATCTTTGACGTAATGGACGAACTGACATTGACGGATGCGCAGCGCGAGCTGCTTTCGAAATTTCGCGACGGCCAGCGCACGGCACTGGCCCGCACGATATCGATCGTCGAGAGCGAGCGGCCCGGGTTCCAGGCGCTGCTCGGCGAGCTTCACGCGTCGCTCGGCAGGGCCCACCGGATCGGGATCACCGGCCCGCCCGGCGCGGGGAAGTCGACGCTGACCGGGCGCCTGGCCGCGGCGTACCGCGAGCGCGGTGAGACCGTCGCCATCGTCGCCGTAGACCCGACGTCGCCCTTCACGGGCGGCGCATTGCTCGGCGACCGGATCCGCATGAACGACATCGTCCTGGACCCGGGGATCTTCATCCGGTCCATGGCGACACGCGGCTCGCTCGGCGGTCTCGCCGTCACGACCGAGGAGGTCGTCGACGTTCTCGATGCGTTCGGGTTCGACCGGATCCTCATCGAAACGGTAGGGGTCGGGCAGTCCGAGCTGGACATCGCCGCCGCGGCGGACACGACCGTCGTGGTGCTCGTCCCGGAATCGGGCGACGGGATCCAGGCGATGAAGGCCGGGCTCATGGAGATCGCCGACCTGTTCGTCGTCAACAAGGCGGATCGCCCGGGCGCCGACCGACTCGTCCGCGACGTCGAGATGATGCTCCGGCTCCGCGAGGGTCGCACCAGCTTCCGCGTCCCCGCGCACCACGGCGTCGACCTCCGCAAGGTCGCGGAGGCGACGCAAGCGCGCGATGCGGCCGGAAGGGGCGCGGCCGCGGCGAACGAGGAGGTCTCGACCGGCGCGCCGGGAGGCGACCGGGCCGCCTCGGGCGGCCCCCGGGGCGCTCACGGCGGCAACGAAGCGGCGCCATCCGTGGCCGCGGCGGCGCCCGACCGCTGGGAGATCCCCGTCCAGAAGACGATCGCGGAGCAGGGCGAGGGTGTCGCGGCGCTCATCGAGGCGCTCGACCGCCACCGCGACTGGATGGCCGAATCCGGGAAGTTGAGCGAGAAGCGCCGCGAGCGGCTGGATCGGCGCGTCCGCGATGCGGTCGCCCGACAGCTCGCGCGCACGGCGTGGCAGGAGCGGGGCGGGGAGGCGATCCTGCGCGAGTCGCTCGAGGCGCTCGAATCGGGTCGCGAGAGTCCCTACGCGGTGGCGGCGCGAATCGTGCGCGCCGTCACGGGGTAGAGGGGCGAGCACGGGTTCCCTTCAACACGACAGGGTTGAGAGCATGGGTGTGATGGATCGCGAAGCGGCGGCCGCCGGGCTCGAGGAGCAGATCCGGGAGAAGGACCGCGAAATCGCAGAGCTTCGCGCTCGGCTGGCGGAGTGGGAGGCGGCGTTCCGGCGCACGCCGACCCGTGAGACGAGCTTCACGACGGTCTCGGGGGTGCCCGTCGCCCCGCTGTACACGCCCCTCGACGCGCCGAACGCCGGCGACTACCTCGAGAAGATCGGCTTCCCCGGCGAGTACCCGTTCACCCGCGGCCCGTACACCACGATGTATCGGACGCGGCTCTGGACGATGCGCCAGTTCGCCGGCTTCGGCACTGCCGAGGAGACGAACCGCCGATACCACTACCTCCTCGAGCACGGGCAGACGGGCCTCAGCGTCGCCTTCGACTTCCCCACGCTCATGGGTTACGACTCCGACCACCCGCGCTCGCTGGGCGAGGTAGGGAAGTGCGGCGTCGCCGTCTCGAGCCTGGCCGACATGGAGACCCTCTTCTCCGGGATCCCGCTCGACCAGGTCTCCGTCTCCATGACGATCAACGGTCCGGCGATCATCCTCTTCTGCTTCTACGTCGTCGCGGCGGAGAAGCAGGGCGTATCGCCGGAGAAGCTGCGCGGCACCGTCCAGAACGACATCCTGAAGGAGTATCAGGCGCAGCACGCCTGGATCTACCCGCCGGAGCCGGCGGTCAAGCTGATCGTCGACATGTTCGAGTGGTGCTCGAAGCACGCGCCGAAGTACAACCCGATCTCGATCAGCGGCTATCACATCCGCGAGGCGGGTGCGACGGCCGCGCAGGAGCTGGCCTACACGCTGCGCAACGGCTTCGAATACGTCGAGCGCGGTATCGCGCGCGGCCTGGACGTCGACGACTTCGCGCCGCGCCTCTCCTTCTTCTTCGACGTCCACAACGACTTCTTCGAGGAGATCGCCAAGTTCCGCGCCGCGCGCCGCATCTGGGCCAAGCGGATGAAGGAGGTCTACGGCGCGAAGAAGGAGGAGTCCTGGCGGCTGCGCACTCACGCCCAGACTGCCGGCGTCACGCTCGTCGCGCAGCAGCCGGAGAACAACATCATCCGCGTCGCCTACCAGGCGCTCGCGGCTGTGCTCGGCGGCACGCAGTCTCTGCACACCAACTCGATGGACGAGACGCTCGCGCTCCCCACCGAGAAGGCCGTGCGCATCGCGCTGCGCACGCAGCAGATCCTGGCCTATGAGACCGGCGTCGCCAACACGATCGACCCGCTCGCGGGGTCCTACTACGTCGAGGCGCTGACGGACGAGCTCGAGCGCCAGGCCGAGGCGATCTTCGACGAGGTCGAGCGCCTCGGCGGCGTCGTGCCCGGGATCGAGAAGGGGTACTTCCAGCGCGAGATCGCGCGCAGCGCCGAGCGCCAGCAGCGCGAGATCGAGTCCGGCGAGAGGATCATCGTCGGCATCAACGCCTTCACCGGCGGCAACGACGACTCCGACATCGAGATCCTCAAGATCGGCGACGACGCCGAGCGCCGTCAGCGCGAGCGACTGGCCGAGCTGCGCGCGCGCCGCGACGACGCGCGCGTCCGGGCGGCCCTCGCCCGCCTCACCGAAGCGGCTCGCAACGACGAGAACGTGATCGAGCCCATGCTCGACTGCGTGCGCGAGTACTGCACCCTTTACGAGATCCGGCACGCGCTCGAGCAGGTGTACGGCGCCTACAAGGAGCCGGTCTTCTTCTGATGCACGGCTCGCCCGACCCCGCACGGGCCCACGCGCGAGGTCGCCGGACCGCCGGCCGCGGCGGTTCGGCCCTCGCGTGAGCCGAGGGTCACCCGCACCACTTGCGAATGGAAACGGACATAGCCCTGAGCGCTGGCGACATCATCTGGCGCCTGTCCATCGCGCTCTTCCTCGTCCTCGCCAACGCATTCTTCGTCGCGGCCGAGTTCGCCCTGGTCGGCGCTCGTCGCACGCGCATCGAGTCGCTGGCCGAGGAAGGGAACACCCGTGCCCGCCTCGCGCGCATCGCCATCGGCAACCTCGACCACTACATCTCCGGGACGCAGCTCGGGATCACGCTCGCCTCGCTCGGCCTCGGTTGGGTCGGCGAGAGCACGCTCGCGGCGATCATCATCCAGGCCTTCGACGGCCTCCCGGCGCCGTGGAACATCGTCGCGACGCACACCGTCGCCGGCGTCATCGCGTTCGCGATGATCACGTTCCTCCACATCGTCCTGGGCGAGCTCGCGCCCAAGTCGCTCGCGCTCCTCTTCCCGGAGTCGACGAGCCTCTGGACCGCGGGGCCGCTGATCGGGTTCTCGAAGATCTTCTCCCCGTTCATCGCCGTGCTGAACGGCAGCGCGAACCTCATGCTGCGCATGGTCGGACTCCGCGCGCCTACCGAGGTCGAACGCGTCCACAGGCCGGAGGAGATCGAGATGCTCGTCACCCAGATGTACGAGCAGGGCGCGCTCGCCGAGGAGCCGGTCGAGATGATCCGCGGCGTGTTCGACCTGTCCGAGACCACCGCCGCGGAGGTCATGACGCCGCGCACCGAGATCGTCGCCGTCCCCGTCGACTCGAGCGTCGACCAGGCGGCCGAGATCATCCTGGAGGCCGGACACTCGCGCATCCCCGTCTACGACGGCTCGCTCGACCGCATCGTCGGCGTCGTCCTGGCCCGCGACGTGTGGCGCGCCCAGCGCGATGGGCTCCAGAGCATCGACGGGCTCATCCGGCCGCTCCCCTACGTCCCGGACAGCAAGGACATCGAGGGGCTGCTGCGGGAGATGCAGGAGCAGCGCGTCCACATGGCCGTCGTCGTCGACGAGTTCGGCGGCACCGCGGGGATCGTCACGCTCGAGGACCTGGTCGAGGAGATCGTCGGCGACATCCGCGACGAGTACGAAGTCGAGCCGCCCGCCATCGAGGAGGTCGACACCGGCGAGATCCTCGTCAACGGCTCGGTCAGCGTCTTCGACCTGAACGAGCGCTACGACCTCGCGCTCCCGGAGGACGAGTACACGACGGTCGCCGGGTACGTCATGGCTCGCCTGGGCCACATCCCGGTCGTGGGCGAAGAGGTCCAGTTCGCGGGCGGCCGGCTCCGCGTCGTCTCGATGGATGGGCGCCGCGTCGATCGGCTCGCGCTCCAGCTCGAACCCCGCGACGCCGTCGCGGAGCGATCGGAGAGTCAGGACTGAGAGGCAAGGCGCGACGTCGGGGCGGCGTCGCGCCCGGCTGGTGCCTCGCTCACCCCACGGATCTGCCGACGCTCGCGACCGCGATGACCCGCGGCGAATCGTGCCGCAGCGGTGAGCCGTCCCAATCGCCGTAGTAGGTCACCTCGTCGAAACCCGCCGCCCCGAGCAGGGCGTGGATCTCCGTCGCGGTGCGGAGCCTCAGCGCGTGTTGCTTCCGCCCGCGACGCTCGCCCCACCGCCAGCGCAGCCGCTCCTCGCTGATCCCCGTCACCGGGTCGAAGCGGCGCCGCACCCTCACCTCGATCCCGTTCGGCAGCGTCCACTCGTCCCGCTCGGCGTAGTTCGCGATCACGTCGTCCCGATGCATGCTCTCGAGGAGGAACTTGCCGCCGGGACGGAGCACCCGTCGCGCCTCGCGCAGCGCGCGGACGTCCTCCTGGTCGTCGAGGAAGAGCCCGAGCGACGTGAACACGTTGAACACGGCATCGAAGCTGCCGTCACGGAACGGCAGCGCCCGCACGTCCGCGGCGACGTAGCGGAGCGGGAGCCCCGCCTCGCGGGCGCCCGATGCGGCGCGCCGGAGCAGATCCACCGAGAGGTCGGCGCCATACGCCTGCAGCCCGGCTCCGGGGAGGAGATTGGTGTGCCTCCCCCAACCGCACGGCACGTCCAGGATCCGCGCATCCGCCGGGAGGCCGAGCATATCGATGATCGCGCCCACCTCGCGGCGGCTCTCCGCCTCGGGAAACAGATCTTCGTGCAGGTGAAAGAAAGTCTCGTCGAAGTACGTGCGCCACCAGGCCATGCGCTGCGATCCGGGGCTCGGGGTTCGCTGGCCCGCGCACGATGCGCGAGCCTGTCGCCGTCCGGAAACGCCGCGCGCGCCGGACGCGGCGCAGAGGTTGGCGTGCAGAGCGTCGGCTGTCAATGACCCGACCTCGCGCGGCCCCGCGTTTCCTTGCCGCGCCTCGAACCCCCGCGTAACTTTCGCTTGCCGTATTCCTCGACAACCGAACGAACGATCGAATTCGACATGACAGGACAGACCACCATGGCCCAGCGCAAGATTCGTGTGCTCGTGGCCAAACCCGGGCTCGACGGCCACGACCGCGGCGCCAAGGTGATCGCGAGCGCGTTCCGTGACGCCGGCTTCGAGGTGATCTACACCGGCCTGCACCAGACGCCCGAGATGATCGTCAACGCGGCGATCCAGGAGGACGTCGACGTCATCGCCGTCTCGATCCTCTCCGGCGCGCACATGACGCTCTTCCGCCGGATCATGGACCTGCTGAAGGAGAACGGCGTCGAGGACGTCCTCGTCACGGGCGGCGGGATCATCCCCGAGGACGACGTAGCCGAGCTCCGGCGCATGGGCGTCGGCCGGATCTTCGGGCCCGGCACCCCGACGTCGGAGCCGATCGCGTACATTCGAGAGTGGGCGGCCCAGCATGCCCGTGACCGGGAGTAAGAGCGTCGGCCAGGAAACTTCCCGGCTGAGAAGGCTGACCGAGGAGCTGCTCGAGCTGGAGGAGCGGCTCCGCCAGGGCGGCGGGCCGGACAAGATCGAGCGGCAGCACGCCCAGGGGAAGCTGACGGCGCGCGAGCGGATCGCGCTCCTCCTCGACCCGGGGACCGAGCTGCTCGAGATCGGCCTCCTCGTCGCCTACGACCGCTACGACGGCCAGGCGCCCGCGGCGGGCGTGGTGACCGGGATCGGCGTCGTTCACGACCGGCCCGTCGTGGTCGTCGCCAATGACGCGACGGTCAAGGCCGGCTCCTGGTGGCCCGAGACGATCACCAAGATGCTCCGGGCCCAGGAGATCGCCATGCGCTGCCGCGTGCCGATCGTCTACCTGGTCGATTCCGCGGGCGTCAACCTTCCCTACCAGGGCGGTGTCTTCCCCGGCCAGTACGGCGCGAGCCGGCTCTTCTACTACAACTCGATCATGCGGCGATACCTGCGCGTGCCGCAGATCGCAGCGGTCATGGGCCCCTGCATCGCCGGCGGCGCGTACCTCCCCGCGCTCTCCGACGTGATCCTCATGGTCGAGGGGACCAGCTTCATGGGGCTGGGCGGCCCGAACCTGGTCAAGGGCGCCACCGGCCAGACCGTGGATGCGGAGACGCTGGGCGGCGCATGGACGCACAACGCTCTCAGCGGGGTCGCCCACTACCGGCTCCCCGACGACCGCGCCTGCGTCGCGAAGATCCGCGAGATGATCGCGGAGCTGCCGTACCGCGCGCCCCGGCTCGGCGAGCCGGAGCCGCCTGGCCGCTCCCCGGAGGACCTCTACGACCTCCTCCCCGACGACCACCGCCAGCCCTACGACATGCGCGAGGTGCTGGCGTGCATCCTGGACAATGGCCGGCTGGACGAGTTCCAGGCCGACTTCGCGCCCGAGATGATCTGCGGCACCGCACGGGTCCAGGGGATCGTCGTCGGCGTGATCGCCAACGCCCGCGGCATGCTCCGCGACCCGCACGGCGGGCCGCCCAAGTTCGGCGGGATCGTCTACACGGACAGCGCCGAGAAGGTGGCGTACTTCATCGAGACGATGAACCGCCACGGCACCCCGCTCCTCTTCGTCCAGGACGTGAGCGGCTTCATGGTCGGCACCGAGGCCGAGCACTCGGGGATCATCCGCGCCGGCGCCCGCTTCGTCGAGGCGATGGCGACGGCGACGGTCCCCAAGGTCGTCCTCACCGTCAACCACGCCTCCGGCGCCGGTTACTACGCGATGGCGGGGCAGGGCTTCGACCCGGACTTCATCTTCACGTGGCCGACCGGACGGATGGGCGTGATGGAGGGCGAGAGCGCCGTCATGGCGCTCTTCGGCCCGCAGCTCGAAGAGCTGAAGAAGGCGGGGAAGGAGCCCGACGACGCGCTCCGGGCGAAGATCGAGGCGGTCCGCGCCGACTACGAGCACCAGCTAGACGCCCGCTACGCCGCCGCGCGCGGCTTCGTCGACGCCGTCGTCCGCCCCGAACACACCCGCGACGTCCTCGCCCTCGCGCTCCGCACCGCGCTACACAACCCCGGCCCGCACCTGGGACCGTGGGGCGAGCTCGCAGATGGCGCGGTGGCCCGACCGATGGTCGAGGGCGTCCAGGCCCCGAATTCGAGCCCGCCCGGGTACGGCGGGCCGTCGGCCTGACCGCGACCCCGCTCAGTTGCCGGCGCCGAGCGCCGTCCGCGCGACGTCGAACGCCGCGACCGCCGCCGCGACCTCGGGGTCGACGGCGGCCGCGACGCGGGAATAGCCGCTCGCACCCCACCGCGCCGCAGCGATCGAGAGCAGGAGTAGCTCCTCGAGGCGCCGGTCGGTTTCGTCGCCATCGGGGATGCGGATCCCCTGTTCCCGTGCGAAGTCGCGAAACAACGGGATCGCGTCCGGAGGGAGCCGCGGCGTCCCCGCGAGCGTCTCCGGGTCCGGGAACCGATGCGCATTCGCCTCGATGTAGCCCGGCGTCCAACGGAGCGGGAGCAGCGACTCGCGCACCTGCGCCAGCCAGAGCGGGTCCTCGCGCCGATCGAGCACCACGTCCGGGTAGATCCCGCCGCCACCGTAAACCGTGCGACCGCCGGCCGTGGTGCACGTCGGGCGCCCGGCCCGGTCGCGTTCCTCCCGGCTCGCCCGGTAGTAGTCCCGTGTCGTGACCGACCGGTATTCGCGCTGGATATTGCGGCCGCACGGCGTCCGGACGTGACCGACGACCAGCACGAACACCGAGCCGTCGGTCATGGGGAACGCTTGCATCATCAGCGACTTGCCGAAGGTCGGCCGGCCCACGATCAGTGCACGGTCGTGATCCTGGAGCGCGCCTGCGACCAGCTCGGCGGCACTCGCCGTCCCGGAGTTCACGAGCACCACGATCGGATACGTCCGCTCGCTCCGCCATAACGAGCGCTCCACGCGGATCGTGTCGACGACTTCCTTCTTGCGGCCGGTCGTCGTGAAGACGATGGCGCCCTTCGGCAGGAACGTCCCGGCGACTTTCGCGGCCTCGTCCAACAGCCCGCCGCCGTTGTCGCGCAGGTCGAGGACGAGGCGCCTCATCCCCGCACGCTCCAGGCGCGCGAGCTCGCTGTCGAGGTCTTTCGCGATGTCGGCTCGGTCGAACGTCACGACGTGCACGTACCCGGTCGAATCGTCGAGGAGGGTCGCCGCCGCGATCGCGCTTGCCTCCCGCGTGTCTTCGCGCTCCACGGCCCGCTCGAGCCTCGCATACGAGCCGTCGATGCGTCGGCGCTCGAGCGTGAGCGACACCGATGTGCCCGGGGCGCCCGCCAGCATGATTTCCAGCTCCATCTCGCTCTGGGCGGTGACGGGCGCGTCGTCGATAGCGACCAGCTCGTCGCCGGGCAGAATGTCTTGCCGCGCCGCGCGAGACGCCCGATCGACCCCGGCGACGACAGGTGAGCCGCCCACGAAGCGGAACCGGATCGGGACCGGCACCAGGCGACCAGCCCGGTACTCCGCCTCCTTCTCCGGTGAGAGACGCGTGGCAGGGAGGACGTACGAGTGCGGATCCACCGCACGGATCATCCCTTCGACCGCCGCCATGAAAAGCGCATGCGTGTCCACCGAATCCGGGTGATTGACCCGGATCTGGTTGAGCACCTGGCTGAACATCTGCAGGTCCTCGTAGACCGTGCGCTGGCGGATCGCCCGGTTCTCCTGTGCGTTCGTAGAACCGGGCGCGAGGACGGTCGCCAGAGCCACGGCAAGGGCAACGAAGAGTGCGGCGGTCCGGCCTCCCGGCGTCGCGCGCCCGGGCGCGCCCGCGGCGCGTGCCGTCCCGCGGCGCCGAGCGGTCATCGCCCGCCCCCAGCCGCTGCCAGCCGCTGCAGCCGCCGCTCGATCTCCGCCCTTCCCTCCGCGCGTCGGCTCGCCCGGGCAAGGTACTCGCGGTACGCCGCCGCGGCGTCCGCCAGCCTCCCCTGACGCTCGAGTACCTCGCCCAGTTCCCGGTAGGGCTCGGCGAACAGTGGCTCCAGTTCGATCGACTGCCTCAGCTCGGCTTCGGCTTCCTCGAGCATCCCGACCCGCGCGAGCATCGAACCGTTCCGGTAGCGAATCCCGGCATCGTCCGGTGCCACGGATACGGCGAGCGCGAACTCGCTCAGCGCCGTCGCCGTGTCACCGGCCTCGAGCGCGAGCTCGGCCAGCCGAATGTGCGCCGGCGCGTACGAGAGGTCCTCCTGGAGCGCCCGCGCGTACGCGCTGCGAGCGCCCTCGACATCGCCGCGTTCCTCCAGGACCATGCCGATGCTGAACTCGAGAAGCATCTTCGGCTGGTACAGCCGGACCAGCTCTTCGTCGTCCTTCTCCCGCAGCAGCGCCAGTGCGGTCTCGTACGACTTCAACGCCGCGTCGCCGGCTCCGGTCAGGAACTGGACCCGCGCCAGATCGGCCCAGAGATCCGGGTCGTTCTTGCGCCACCGGGCGGCTTCGTCGTAAAGATCCCGCGCGACGCCTAGCCGGCCATCGCCTTCCGCGATCCGCGCTCGGACCTCCGGGTTCGCCCGGCTCAGCTCCTCGTCCAGGACGTACTCGATGTCGCTACGACTGACGTACGTGGCCGCGCCCACCTGACGCAACTCCTTCTCGATTCGCGTCACCCACGCGTGCTTGATCGCGATCACGTCGTATTTGCGCTGCAGGAACGGGTTCATCGAGAGGGCCCGGTACATCAACGAATCGAGCCGCGCCACGCCCGGAACGTTCCGCACCTGACGCCGGTTGAACAGGTAATCGTAGAACAGGTCCGGGTTGGTCATGAAAGCCGCCGTGCGCCAGGCATAGATCGGGTCCGCCCAGAGGGGGTCGAGCCGCGAGGCACGGTAGAACGCGCTCGCCGCCCGGTCGGGCGCCTGCCTCAGCACGGTTTCGCCGTACCGGTACACGTCGTACGGATCGTTCGGATCGTAGCCGGCCGGCAGATTGGGCTCCGGTACGGGCTCGGCCAGCGGGTCCCAATTCGAGCCCCCCGAGACGCACGCGCCGCTCACCAGGAGGCACAGGAGCAGCAATGAGAACGACCGCGGAATCATCACGCACTCCCGATATGACGGTGGAAGAACCGGCGCGGGGGAGCGCGCGCCGGAGTAGGGGCGAGAACATATTAATCCGGCGCTCTCCGGAGAGCAACGTTTTCGTTCACGTCACCGATTTGCCGACGCGCCGGGCGCGGCATATCTTGGCCACGCCGTACGCAAACGCCGACCCGAGTACGATCATGGACCGGACGATTCGAATCGCCTCCGGCCAGGGCTTCTGGGGCGACCGCCTGGACGCCCCCGTCGAGCAGGTCCGTCGCGGACCGATCGACTACCTCATGCTCGACTACCTGGCCGAGGTCACCATGTCGATCCTCCAGAAGCAGCGCTCCCGCGACCCGGCCCAGGGGTACGCCCGCGACTTCGTCCCGCTCATGGGCGAGATCCTGCCCGACTGCGTCGAGAAGAACATCCGCGTTCTGGCCAACGCCGGGGGCGTGAACCTCCCGGCCTGTCGCGACGCCGTGCTCGACGCGGCACGCAAGGCGGGGCTCCACGGGAAGGTCCGCGTCGGCGTCGTCTACGGAGACGACATCATGGACCGCCTCGAGGACCTTCTCGCCCGCGGCCACGAGCTGCGCAACATGGACACCGGGAGGCCGCTCACCGACGTCCTCGACCGGGTCCAGAGCGCCAACGCCTACATCGGCGCCCGACCGATGGTCGAGGCCCTCCAGCGCGGCGCCACGGTCGTCATCACCGGCCGCTCGACCGACACCGCGCTCACCTACGCGCCGATGATCCACGCCTTCGGCTGGGCGCCGGACGACTACGACCGGCTCGCCGCTGGCGTCGTCGCAGGACACATCAACGAGTGCGGCGCACAGGCTACGGGCGGAAACTGCCTCCTGGACTGGCAGTCGATCCCGGACCTGGACGACGTCGGTTTCCCGATCATCGAAGCCGCGCCCGACGGAACGTTCGTCGTCACCAAGCACGACGGGACCGGCGGCCGCGTCAGCATCGGCACCGTCACCGAGCAGCTCGTCTACGAGATGGGCGACCCTCGGGAGTACATCACCCCCGACGTCGTCGCCGACTTCACCACCATCCGCCTCGAGCAGGTCGGCCCCGACCGCGTCCGCGTGCACGGCGTCAAGGGTCGGCCGCCGACCGACAAGCTCAAGGTCTCGATCTCCTACTCCGCCGGCTACAAGGCCGTCGGCACCCTGGTCTACGCCTGGCCCGACGCCGTCGAGAAGGCCATGGCCGCGGACCGAATCCTGCGGAGCAGGCTCGAACGGCTGGGCCTCCGCTTCGACGAGATCCGCACCGAGTTCGTGGGATGGAACGCCACTCACGGCCCGCTCGCGGGTCCACCGCCCGCGGACGCGCCCGAGGTCCAGCTCCGCGTCGCCGTGCGGGCCGCGGACCGGGCACCGGTCGAGCGATTCACGCGCGAGATCGCACCGCTCATCCTGACCGGGCCGCCCTCGGTCACCGGCTTCGCCGGCGGACGCCCCAAGGTCGAAGAGGTCGTCGCCTTCTGGCCCGCCCTCATCGATCGCAGCGAGATCGAGCCGATGCTGCGGGTGGAGGTTTCCGAGGCATGAGCCATAAACATCGCACCTGGATCGAGGTCCTGGTGCCGATCATCGTGATTCTCGGGTTGTTCACGCTGACCCTGATCTGGAACATCGTCGCCGCCTTCGTCGTCCTCTTCCTCGGGCTCGCGATCTGGCTGACCCGCTTCATCCAGCGGCACCAGCCCCCGCAGCCCGGCGGCTGAGACGGCGCCGGCGACGCGGAGAGGCGAAGATGCCCAAACTACCTCTGCTCCGTCTCGCCCACGCCCGCTCCGGCGACAAGGGCGACACCGTCAACGTCGGGGTGATCGCGATCCGCCCCGAGGATTATCCGCTCCTCGTCGAGCGCCTCACGGTCGAGGCCGTGAAGGAGCACTTCCGCGGACTCGTCCACGGCCCGGTCGAGCGCTTCGAGCTGCCCAACCTCCACGCGCTCAACTTCCTGCTCCACAACGCGCTCGGCGGCGGCGGCACGCTCTCGCTCATGACCGACGCCCAGGGGAAGACCTTCTCGAGCGCCATGCTGCGTATGGAGATCGACGTGCCCGACGAGGTCTACCGTCGGGTGACCGGGGAAGGGTAGCGCCATGGAAGACTCTCGCCGGGTCCTATACGCGGTCGATGGCGGCGTCGCCGTCCTCACCCTCAACCGCCCCGACAAGCGCAACGCCCTCGACGACCAGATGGTGGCCGAGCTGGCCGAGACGTTCGACCGCGCCGATCGGGATGCCGACGTCCGCGTCGTCCTCCTGCGCGGCGCGGGCAAGGACTTCTGCGCGGGCGCCGACCTCGCGCAGCTCGAGCGCATCGCCGCCGGGACCGGCCCTCTCGAGAATCTCGACGACGCCGCGGCGCTCGGGGCCGTCCTCATCCAGATGCGCCGCCTCTCCAAGCCGATCGTCGCCGCCGTCCACGGCAACGCCTTCGCCGGCGGCGCCGGGCTCGCCACCGCCTGCGACATCGTCCTCGCCAGCGACGACGCCCGGTTCGGCTATCCCGAGGTCCATCTCGGTTTCGTGCCCGCCATGGTCATGGCGCTCCTGCGACGCGCATGCGGCGAGAAAATCGCCTTCGAGCTCGTCGCCCGCGGCGACAAGATCGACGCCGCCGAGGCGCACCGCCTCGGGCTCGTGACCCGCGTACTCCCCGCCGCGACCTTCGAGCCCGACGCGATCGAGTACGCCCGCGAGCTCGCCGGCCGGTCCCCCTCCGCGCTCCGTCTCATCAAGCGCCTCTTCTACGGGATGGACGGCCTCTCCTTCGAGGAAGCGATCGCGCGCGGGGCCGAGGTCAACGTCCTCGCCCGCATGACCGACGACACCCGCGAGGGCGTCCGCAAATTCCTCCAGCGCAAGGCGCCGAGGTGATCGCCGTGTTCCGACCCTCGCGCGAGAGCCGCGGGCCCGACCCGTTCCTCCAGTGGAAAATCGTCATCTTCATCGTCGCGGCGATCGTCGGGCTCGCCGGTGTCGCGACCGAGAATCGATGGCTGGTCGGGATCGGTATCGTCGTCCTGATATCCGGCGTGCTGCTCCGCGCGCTCGGCCGCCGCGCCCGATGAATTCCTACCGTAAGACGACCTCGAATCTCTCGCCGCGCCCCGTCGCCTGAGGCGCCCGTGCCCCTGGCCCCGGAGCCGTCCCGGCGCCGCGGGGTACTGCCTAATTGACAGAGCCACGGGGCATGCGCCTTGCCCCGGTCTCCGGGCGAATCCATTCCATTTCGAACGAGGCGGTGTCTGCGGACGGACCGGACGCCGGGGATTGCCAGAGGCGAGGAGATCGAGTGTTGAACGCGGATCGTTTGACGATAAAGGCGAGCGAAGCGATCCAGTCGGCGGTCGCGGAGGCGCAGCGGCGAGGCAACCCGTCGCTGGAGGACGTGCATTTGCTGCGTGCGCTCCTTGAGCAGGAGGGCACCATCGCGGTCCCCATCCTCCAGAAGGTCGGCGTTCGGATTGCGCAACTGGAAGAGGAGCTGGAGCGCGCGCTCTCACGCCTGCCCAAGCAGAGCGGCGGCGTCATGCCGTCGGTGAGTCGGGAGCTCAACCAGATCTTCGGACGTGCCGAGGAAGAGGCGCGAGGTCTGGGCGACGAATACATCTCGACCGAGCACCTGCTGATCGCGCTCGCTGCACAGAAGGGCTCGACGACGCGGGACCTGTTGGGCGCTCAGGGCGCGACGCGCGAGGCGCTGCTCACCGCGCTGGAGGCGGTGCGCGGCCCACACCGCGTCACGGACCAGGCTCCGGAGGAGAAGTACCGCGCGCTCGAGCGTTTCGGCCGGGACCTCACGGCGCTGGCGCGGCAGGGGAAGCTGGACCCCGTGATCGGACGCGACGAAGAGATCCGGCGGGTCGTCCAGGTGCTCAGCCGGCGCACGAAGAACAACCCGGTCCTGATCGGCGAGCCGGGCGTCGGGAAGACGGCGATCGTCGAGGGGCTGGCGCAGCGGATCGTGAGCGGCGACGTGCCTGAGTCGCTGCGGGACAAGCGGCTGATCTCCCTGGACATCGGCGCGATGGTGGCCGGCTCGAAGTACCGGGGCGAGTTCGAGGAGCGGTTCAAGGCCGTCCTGAAGGAGATCACGGAGGCGGAGGGGCGGTTCATCGTCTTCATCGACGAGCTGCACACGATCGTGGGCGCGGGCGCGGCCGAGGGCGCGGTCGACGCCGGCAACATGCTGAAGCCGGCGCTCGCGCGCGGCGAGCTGCGCGTCGTCGGCGCGACCACGCTGGACGAGTACCGGAAGCACATCGAGAAGGACGCGGCGCTGGAGCGCCGGTTCCAGCCGGTGTACGTCGGCGAGCCGAGCGTCGAGGACACGATCGCGATCCTGCGCGGGCTGAAGGAACGCTACGAGGTCCACCACGGCGTGCGGATCACGGACGCCGCGATCGTGGCAGCCGCGCGTCTGTCGGACCGATACGTGGGCGGACGCTTCCTTCCGGACAAGGCGATCGACCTGATCGACGAGGCCGCTTCCCGGCTACGGATCGAGATCGACTCGCTGCCGCAGGAGATCGACGACGTCGAGCGTCGCATCACGCAGCTCGAGATCGAGCGGACCGCGCTCGCGTCCGAGAGCGACCGCGAGGCGGTGGAGCGCAGGGAGGCGATCGAGGCCGAGCTCGCCGAGCTGCGCGAGCGGTCCAACGCCATGAAGACGCGCTGGCAGGCCGAGAAGGTCCAGATCGGCCGCATTCGCGAGATCAAGGAGCGGATCGACGTCCTCAAGGTCGAGGCCGAGCGCGCGACGCGGACCGGTGACCTGAACCGCGCCGCGGAGATCCAGTACGGCGAGATCCCGCAGATGGAGCGGGAATTGGCGGCCGCCGAGGCGCGGCTGGCCGAGTTCCAGGCCGCCGGGAAGTTCCTGAAGGAGGAAGTCGACGCCGAGGACATCGCCGAAGTCGTCTCGAAGTGGACCGGGATCCCGGTCGCGCGGATGCTGGAGTCCGAGCGGGAGCGGCTGGTCCACCTCGAGCAGGTCCTCGCCTCGCGCGTGATCGGCCAGGACGAGGCGGTCGAGGCGGTCGCCAACGCCGTCCGGCGGAGCCGCGCGGGGCTCCAGGACCCGAACCGACCGATCGGGAGCTTCATCTTCCTCGGACCGACCGGGGTGGGGAAGACCGAGACGGCGCGCGCCCTGGCCGAGTTCCTCTTCGACGACGAGGAAGCCCTGGTGCGCATCGACATGTCCGAGTACATGGAGAAGCACGCCGTCGCCAGGCTGATCGGCGCACCGCCCGGGTACGTTGGCTTCGAGGAGGGCGGCCAGCTCACCGAAGCGGTCCGCCGGCGGCCCTATTCCGTCGTCCTCTTCGACGAGATCGAGAAGGCGCACCCCGAGGTTTTCAACCTCCTGCTCCAGATCCTCGACGACGGGCGATTGACCGATTCGCAGGGGCGCACGGTCGATTTCCGCAACACCGTCGTGCTCATGACCTCGAACATCGGCAGCCGGCTCATCCTGGATCGTTCGGGCGAGGTCCCTTGGGAAGAGGTAGAGGCGCAGGTGCGGAGCGAGCTCTCGCTACACTTCCGGCCGGAGTTCCTGAACCGGATCGACGACATCATCGTGTTCCGGCCTTTGGGCCCCGAGCAACTCGATCGAATCGTCGACCTGCAGCTGCGCCGGGTCGAGGCGCTCCTGGCGGAGCGGCGCATCTCGCTCCAGGTCACGGACGCAGCGCGGCGCCTGATCGCCGAGGAAGGGTACGACCCCGCCTTCGGTGCGCGTCCGCTCAAGCGAGCGATCCAGCGGCTGCTCCAGAACCCGCTCGCGCTCGCGCTCCTCGAGGGCGAGTTCGAGGAAGGGGACACGATCGTGGCCGACCGCGAGGAGGGGGCGCCGAGGCTGACCTTCTCCCGTGCGGCTGCGGCGTCGGCGGTCGCTTGACGCCGAGCGCCTCGAGCGACCCCGCCCGCGGGCGTCGCTTGACACGAGGTTCCGTTCCGATCTAACCTACGACCGCGCCCGGGATGCAGTCCCCCCGGGCGCGGTTCCCCTGTTTCATAGGAGTCGGTGGATGCGACGTCGCTCCGTGAACACGTCCCTGATGGTGGTTCCGGTGCTCGCGCTCGTCCTCGCGGCGTGCGCGACGCGGACCGAGCGCATCGCGGTACCGCCTTCGGATTCGAACGTCGCGCCGGTCCTCACTGTCGAGCGATTCCTCCGCGCGGTCAACGCGCGCGACTTCGAGACCATGGCGCGGTTGTTCGGGACCAGCCAGGGCTCCGTTAGGGACCGGGACCCGCAACCCGAAGTCGAACGGCGCATGTTCGCCCTCGCCTCCGTGCTTCGCCACGACGATTACGCCGTCGACGACGAGATGCCCGTGCCGGGGCGCAGCGGCGAGGCGGTGACCATAGTCGTCCGGCTCAAGGTGGGCGAGGAGCGCTTCCCCGTGCCGTTCACGGTGGTGCGCAGCAAGAAGGCCGGCTGGTTGGTCGAGAACATCGATATCCTGCGGATCACCGCGGGGACCTGATCGAGAGGCCCGTTCGGGGATCACTCCTGGACCAGCTCGATCAGGACGCCGCCGGTGCTGCCGGGGTGGATGAACGCGACGAGCCGGCCGTGCGCGCCCGGACGCGGGCGCTCGTCGATGAGACGCACGCCCGCGGCGGATAGTCGCGCGAGTTCCGCCTCGAGGTCCGGCACCCGATAGGCCAGGTGGTGGAGACCGGGGCCCCGCTTCGCCAGGAACCGACCCACGGGCGAATCGGGCGATGTCGGTTCGATCAGCTCGATGCGGCCGACGCCCGTCCCGACGAAGACGACGTCCACGCCCTGGGATTCGACCCGCTCGCGCGGGGAACCGACGCCTCCCGTCAGGAGTTCGTACACGGGAAGCGCTTCTTCTATCGAGGCCACGGCGATCGCAACGTGGTCGAGAGGTCGCTGTTCCATGTCTAGGGCGGCCGGGTTCTTGCAAACTCCGCTGTCCTTCGAAACCTAACACGACGCCGGCAGCTCGGCCACGGCCGCCGGCCACAGGAGGGAATGGGGATGGCCGACAACGGGAACGTGAAGACCGCTTCGGACGCCAATTTCGCCGATCTCGTCGAAAAGTCCGAAGGTCTCACGATCGTCGATTTCTGGGCCGCTTGGTGCGGACCCTGCAGGATGGTCGCGCCGATCATCGAGCAGCTCGCCGACGAGTACGCCGGGAAGGTGACCGTCGCGAAGCTGGACGTGGATGCGAATCAGCACACCGCCATGCGGTTCGGCATCCGCTCGATCCCGAGCATCCTGTTCTTCAAGGATGGCAAGCACGTGGACACCGTCGTGGGCGCGGTTCCCAAGCCGCACCTCGAGCGGAAGATCCAGGAGCATCTCGCTTGAACGCATCGGCGCCTCACCGCTCCGCGAAGCCGAGCGTGGTGCGTTCGTAGGACCCATCCAAGATCGGTTCGGACCGGCAGCTTCGCGCTGCCGGTCCTTTTTTCTTGCGGCGCCCACCCGTTGACATGGCGTAAGTTATGGCGCGACTTTATATTGTGAGTACCCCAATCGGAAATCTCGCCGACATGACCCATCGCGCGGTCGAGGTCCTGCGCAGCGTGGATCGGATCCTCGCCGAAGACACTCGCCGCACGAGGATCCTGCTGCGGCATTACGATATCTCGACACCGCTCGTCTCCGCGCACGCGCACAACGAGGCGGCCCGTGCGGCCCAGCTGCTGGACTGGTTGGACGCGGGTGAGGACGTCGCGATCGTCTCGGACGCGGGCACTCCGCTCGTTTCCGATCCCGGCGCACGGATCGTGCGGAGGGTGGTCGAGGCGGGTCACGACGTCGTGCCGGTGCCCGGGGCATCCGCGCTCCTGGCCGCGCTCGTGGTGTCGGGGCTGGAGCCGGAGCCGTTCACCTTCTTCGGCTTCCTCCCGCGCGGAGGCCGGGCGCGGGAAGAACGGCTGGCGCGGATCGCCGCGCTGGATCACACGTCGATCCTCTACGAGGCGCCGGGCCGATTGGCCGCGACGCTCCGTGATCTGGCCGAGCATTGCGGTGCGGACCGAGAAGTCGCGGTCGCCAGGGAATTGACCAAGCTCCACGAAACGGTGTTTCGCGGAACTTTGGCGGATGCGGCTGCCTACTACGAGCGAGAGCCGGCGCGGGGCGAGGTCGTCGTGGTCGTAAGTGGACGCACGGATGATACTTACGAGGACGCAACCCGACCGGATCCGCACGCGGTCGCCCGCGAGCTGCTCGATGGCGGCGAGCGGCCGAGCGCGGTCGCGAAGGAGCTCGCCCGGCGGCTGGGCATCCCGCGCAACGCGGCGTACGACATAGTGCTTTCGCTCACGGGAGAAGGCGAAGGAGACGGACCTTGAGTGCCCTGTTGTTCGGAATCCTCTTGCAGGTGGCGGCGGTGCCGACGGAGCCGTCGCCGGTCCTCACGATCGCGCAGCTCCAATACGACGGCGGCGGCGACTGGTACGCGAATCCGTCGGGCCTTCCGAACCTCCTGCAGGCGATCCGCGAACGCACGGGGCTTCCGATCGCCGACACGCGTCGAGTGACGGTCCGGCTCACGTCGCCGAAGCTTCGCGACTACCCGTACCTCTACCTGACGGGTCACGGCAACATTCGCTTTTCGGACGACGAGGTCCGGGCGCTCCGGGAATACCTGCTCTCGGGCGGCTTTCTCCATGCGGACGACAACTACGGGTTGGACGAGAGCTTCCGGCGCGAGATGAAGCGGGTGTTCCCGGACAAGGAGCTGGTCGAGCTCCCCGCGGACCATCCGGTCTACCACACGTTGTACGATTTCCCGAACGGCTTGCCGAAGATCCACCTGCACGACGGGAAACCGGCGCAGGGGTTCGGCATTTTCCACGAAGGGCGCCTGGTCGTCTTCTACAGCTACGAATCGGACCTCGGAAACGGCTGGGAGGACCCCGGCGTGCACGGCGATCCACCGGAGGCACGTGAAGCTGCGCTGCGGATGGGGGTCAATCTGTTCCTTTATGCTCTGGCACAGGTAGCGCAATGAGCCCTGCGGGACAGCGACTCTGGAGAGATATATCGGCGGCGCGGCGGCAGGTACGGCGGGATGGGATCCTCGCGGCGGCGGCGACGGCGCTCGCGGCGGTGCCGGTCGCGCTTGCGCTGGCGTGGATCCTCGGGACGGCGCCGGCGTGGAGCGCGCCGAGCGCCATTCCGCTCGCCGTCGTCGTGGCCACGGCCGTCGCGGCGTCCACGGTCGCGGTTTGGGCGGTGCGCCGGTGGGTAGCGAGCGTGAACGACGCGGTGGTGGCGGCGGCGGCGGAGCGGCGTCGGGGTCTCCCGGAGGGGAGCGTGCGCGGCGTCCTCGAGCTGAGCCGCGCACTTCCCGTCGGGACGTCGCCCGCGTTGTACCTGCGCGCCGAAACGGCGCTTGCGCGTGAGCTCGCGGACGCGACGCCGCGGGAGCTTGCCGGGCACGTCGGCGAGCGCGCGCGGCGGCTGCGCCAGCGCAGGCTGTTGCTTTTCTCGGGGCTCGCGATCGTGACGGCCGTTCTCGGGTTCGTCTCGCCGGAGCGCTCGCGTGCGGCGTGGGGCGCGCTGCTGAACCCGGTCGACCACCTGTCGCCTCCGCCGCTCCCGGCGATCAGGGTCGAGCCGGGCGACGTCGAGCTCCCGCGAGGCGCGCACCTGGACGTGGCGATCGAGGCGCCCGGCCGGGACGAGGTCACGTTGCGGTGGCGCATCGAGGGAGACGTCCCGCGGCAGCGTCGCCTCGCGCTCTCGGACGCGCGGGCGCGGACGAGGGTGACCGGCATCGACGCGGCGATGGTCTACTGGGTCGTCGCACCGGACGGCGCGGTCAGTGACACCTTCCGGGTCACGCCCCTCGATCCGCTCCTCCTCTCGGACCTGGTCGTCGACGTCGTCTATCCGGCGTACCTGAACCGTGAGCCGGAGCGCTTCGAGGACGAGGTCCCGCCGCTCACGGTGCCGGCGGGCACGGAGCTGCGTGTCCGCGGCCGCGCGACCCGGCGCCTCCAGGAAGCTTCCCTCGTGCGGGCGGACGGCGGGAGCCGGATCGCGTTCCAGGTGAACGCGGACCGGTTCGCCGGGCGGTGGACGCCCTCGGCGAGCGGGACGTACCACTGGTCGATGACCGACCAGCGCGGGGGGCTGCCCGTCGCCACGCCGCCGCCGCTCGAGCTCACCGTCGTCGCCGACGGCGCGCCGGTGGTCGAGATCACATACCCGGGCCCGGACACGATCCTCGGGCCGGATTTGCGCCAGCCGCTCGTCGCGGACGCCAGGGACGACCATGGCCTCCGCTCCGCGACGCTCGTGAGTTGGCGAGTCAGCCGTCTGGGCGCCAAGGAAGAGCCGGTCGAGGAGACGCTCACGCTGGAGGGCGACCCGGAGCGCGCGATCCTTCGCGCCGTGCTCGACGCCAGCGAGCGGCGTCTGCTCCCGGGCGACGAGCTGCACTATTACGTCCGCGTCGTCGACGCGTCTCCGGCCGGGCAGGTCGGCGTCTCGGCGACGCACGTGCTCCGGCTCCCAGGGATGGAGGATTTGCGCCGACTCGCCGACGAGGAGGCGCGGGCGCTCGTCGGCGAAGCGGAGTCGCTCGCACGGTCGGCGGAGCGGCTCGAGTCGTCGACGCGAGGCATGGCGCGGCAATCGGCGCGGTCGGCCCGAGGCGGGTCGGGTGGCAGCCCTGCGTCGGGCGGATCGACGGTCGGCCAAACCGCCGGCGGCCAGGACGGCGACCGGGCGCGCCCGGGATTCGCCGAACGGGAGCAGGTGCGGCAGATCATCGAAAACCAGCAGCAGATGGTCGACCGCGTCGCCCAGATGCGCGAACGGACCGAGGCGCTGCAGCGCGCACTCGAGGCCGCCGGGCTGCAGGACCCCGCGCTCCAGCAGCGGCTCGCGGAGCTGCGCCAGCTCTACGACCAGCTGCTGTCGCCGGAGCTGCGTGAGCAGCTCGAGCAGCTCCGCAACTCCGTCGACCAGATGGATTCCGAGGAGCTGCAACGGGCCCTCGAGCAGCTCGCGGCGCAGCAGGAGGAGTTGCGGCGGCAGATCGAACAGAGCGCCGAGTTGATGCGTCGTGCCGCCCTCGAGCAGCAGATGAACGCTGCGGCCAAGGAGGCCCGGGAACTCGCCGCGCAACAGGAAGCGCTGGCGGAGGAGCTGAAGCAACCCGGTGCGTTGACCCCCGAGCGGATGGCGCAGCAGCAGGACCTGGCCCAGCGCGGGGCAGCGCTCCAGCAGCGGATCGCCGGGCTCATGCAGCAGCTCGAGGAGCACGGCGAGCGCTCGACGGCGGAGCAGACGGCGGCGGCGTCGAAGCAGCTCGAGTCGGCGCAACAGTCGATGGACCGTGCCGCGCAGCAGGCGCAGCAAGGACTCGGCCAACAGGCGAGTCAGAGCGGCGGCGAGGCGGCCCAACAGCTCGAGAAGGTCGCGGAGTCGCTCGAATCGGCTCGCGACGCGATGGCCCAGGCGTGGCGCGACGAGACGCGGCAATCCGTCGAGCAGGCGGCCAACGAGGCGCTCGAGCTCGCCCAGCGCCAGGCCGAGGTCCTCCAGCAGATGCAGCAACTCCAGCAGAGCGGGTCGATCGGGGAGCAGCAGGGCGCCGATTCCCGTCAGCCGCAGGGCAGTCAGCCCGGGCAGCAGGGCCAGCAAGGGCAGGACGCGGGACAGCAGGGGCAGCAGTCCGACCAGCAGAGCCAGGTCGGCCAGCAGGGCGGCCAGACCGGGGACCAGGGCCAATCGGGCCAGCAGGGCAGGCAGGGCAAGCAGGGTCAGGGCGACCAGGGGGCCGGTCAGCAGGGTCAGGGCCAGGGTCGGCAGGGGCAGGGCCCGCAGGGCCAGCAGCCTCGATCCGGCGAGCCGGGGCCGGGCGGGCAGCCGTCCGGCGGGCAGCCCGGGCCCGGAACGGGCTCCGCGGACCTGCAGTCGATCCGGTCCGAGCAGGCCGCGCTCAAGCAGAGCCTTGAGGCGCTCGGACGAAACCTGGCCGAGGTCGGCCGCCGGTCCGCGATGGTCAACCAGGACGTGAGCGCTGCGCTCGGCCGCGCCGCGCTCGCCATGCAGCAGACGTTGGATGCCCTCGATGGGCGCAACGGCCGACAGGGGATGCCGATCGAGGAGGCGCGGCGGACGATCGAGGCGCTGAATCAGTTGGCGCTCGAGCTGTTGAAGAACGGCGAGCAGATCGAGCAGTCGCAGGCCGGGACGGGGCTCCAGCAAGCGCTGCAGCAGCTCGCGGAGCTGGCGAAGCAGCAGGGCGCGCTCAACGGCCAGGCCAATTCGCTCCTCCCGCTCGACCTCGGGCCGCGCGCGATGGCGGAGCAGATGCAGCGCATGGCGCGCGAGCAGCGGGACGTCGCCAGGAAGCTCGGCGGGCTCAACGACATGATCGGCGGGCAGGACGACATCCTCGGCCAACTCGACGAGCTGGCGCGCGAGGCGGAAGCGATCGCCCGCGAACTCGAAGGTGGCCGGATGACGCCCGACCTCCTCGCGCGGCAGGAGAGGCTGTTCCACCGCCTGTTGGATGCCGGCCGCACGCTCGAGCGCGAGGAGTACACCAACGAGCGCGTGGCCGAGAGGCCGGGTAACGTGGGCGTGTCTCGGGCCGGGCCGCTGGACGCCGAGCTCCTGCACGCCGGGCCGCGATTCCCGGTCCCCGATGCGGAGGCCCTGCGAGCGCTGCCGCCGGCGTACCGCAGGCTGGTCCTCGAGTACTTCGACCGGCTGAATCGAGGGGGCGAGCCGACGCCCGCGACGGGGCGGTCGCCCGGCGGATCACCCGATCGCTGAGGGAGAACGACGTGCCAGTCACCCGACGAAGGGTTGCGGTCCAGCTCTGCATCCTGGGGCTGGCCGTATTGTGCCCGGCGACGCCGGTCCGGGGCCAGGTCGCGAGCGGCAACGGAGGCGACGATGTGCGGCTCCTGCGCGAGGCCGCAGTTCGCGAGGCCGCGGGCGACTTCGAAGCCGCAGAGCGTATTCTCGAAGGCATCCTCGCCAACGACCCGGCCGCGGTGAGCGCGCTCCTCGCCCTCGTGCGCGTCTACCGGGTCCAGGGTCGCCTGGCCGACGTGCTCGACCCCGTAGACCGGCTGCTCCAGGCCGATCCCACCTCCACGACCGGACACCAGCTCCGCCTGCAGACGCTCGCAGAGCTCGGCCGCATGGACCGATTCGAAAAGGCCGCCGAGGCCTGGATCGCGGCGACGCCCAAGCTGGAGACGCCGTACCGCGAGATCGCCCGGGTGTATGCCGCCCGCGGCATGCATGCCCGGGCCGCCGAGGTCCTGGAGCGCGGCCGTAAGCGCGTCGGGCGCCAGGACGCGCTCGCGCTCGAGCTGGGCGAGGCGTTCGCGCTCCTCGGCGACGACAAGCGCGCGATTCGGGAGTGGGAGCGAGCGATCGGCGCCGAGGCCCGCGGTGCATCGCTGGTACGACGTCGCTTCGCGGCGCTGCCGGACGGCGGCGCCCGCCTCGTGCCGGGGCTGATCGATGCACTCACACGCAAGCCGACGACCCCCCAGCGGAGGCGAGCGGCCGTCGAGCTCGCGATCGACGCCGGACTCGGCGATCGCGCCGAAGCGATCGCACGCGGCGTGGCGGGCGAGCTCCAGGGCAGGGAGCGCGAGGCGTTCCTGGTCGAAGTCGCGAGGCGAGCGGACGGCGCCCGGCTCCTGCGCCTCGCCTACTGGGCGTACGGCGAGCTGCTCGCCGCCGGGGCGCCGGACCAACCATTGCTCGCGCTCCGCACTCGACACGCCGAGCTCGCCCTCGCCGTGGGCGACACGGCGACCGCTCGCGCCGCGTTCGCTGCGCTCGAGTCGGCTTACGCCGTCGGCTCGCCCGACCGACGGCGGGCCGCGGCGTTCCGGATCGAGCTGACCGCCCGCGAAGGCGACATCGACGTGGCGCTCGGCGAGCTGCAGTCGTTCCGCGACGAGTACGGCGAGTCCCCCGAGCTGGACGGGCTCGCCGCGGTGATCGGCGAAGAGCTGCTCCGCCGCGGCGACGTCGCACGCGCCGAACGCGTGCTGGCAACCGCGAAAGGGCCGCGCGCCACGGTGCTCCGTGGGCGAATCGCGCTGCACGAAGGCGACGTGCGGCAGGCGCGAGCCGCGTTCATGACCGCGGCGCCCGGGCTCGATGGGGCCGAGGCGACCGAGACGCTAGCGCTCGTCACCCTACTCGGCCGGGTGACCCCCGAGGGCGGGCGGCTCCTCGGGACGGCCCTGGCTCGCGCCATGCAAGGAGACGACCGGGGTGCAGTCGCGATCCTGGTCGATGAGTCGCATTCGCTCGACCGCGCCGAGCGCGCCGGTATCCTCGACTTCGCGGCCGGGCTCGCCGACCGCGCGGCGCTGCCGGCCGACGCGGAACGCATTCGCCGACTCATCGTCGCCGATTATGCGGATTCGCCCGAGGCGCCCGCCGCGCTGCTGGCGCTCGGCCGCTCACTGGCCGCACGCCCCGGCCACGACGTCGAGGCGCGCGCCTTCCTCGAGCGCCTGGTGTTGGAGTACCCGCGCAGCGCGCTGGTCCCCCAGGCGCGGCGAGAACTGGACCGGCTCCGGAGCCCGGGTCCACGATCCTGATGCAGCAGTTGTTTCAAGGAAGTAGATCGATGCGTCGTACGTTGCTGTTCCTGGCCATGTTCGCCCTCGTCGTTCCGCCGCTCCGCGCCCAGTACCTGCTGGTGCCGATGGACGCGACGACGCAAACCAACCACCTCAAGGCGTACGGCCTCACGTACTGGACGCTCACACAGGGGTACACCGCGGAGTGGCTGCTCAACTATCGCGGCGGATCGTTCCTGCTCCCGGACCGCGAACCCGTTCGGCGCGAAGCCGCGCTCCGCGGTGTGACCGTCGAACAGCTCGACGCTTCGCGGGTCGCGCAGATTCGCTCCCAGATCGAGCGGGAGAACATGGAGAGCATCATCCTGGAGAAGGCCCCGCAGATCGCGGTCTATACACCGCCCAACACACCGCCGTGGGATGATGCGGTCACCTTGGCCCTCACCTACGCCGACATCCCGTACGACAAGGTCTGGGATGCCGAGGTCCTCCAGGGCCGCCTCAAGGAATACGATTGGCTGCACCTCCATCACGAAGACTTCACCGGCCAGTACTCCAAGTTCTACATCAACTACGCGGGCGCGGCGTGGCTCCAGGAGGAGGTCCAGCGCAACCAGGCGATGGCGGCCCAGTTCGGGCACGCGAACGTCCCCGCCCTGAAGAAGGCGGTCGCCGAAGAGATCCGCCGCTACGTTGCGGAAGGCGGTTTCCTCTTCGCGATGTGCACCGCAACGGAGACCATCGAGCTCGCCCTCGCGGCCGTGGGGGTCGACATCGCCGCGTCCTTCAGCGACGGGACGCCGCCCGACCCGAACGCGACCGCGAAGATGCAGTGGGGACGCACCATGGCGTTCCAGGGAGCGGAGGTGCAGGTGAACCCGACGGTCAATGCGTTCAGCGACATCGATGGACACCAGGTCAACACGCCGTGGAGGCAGCCGCTGGGCGCATTCAAGCTGTTCGAGTTCAGCGCGAAGTTCGACCCGGTCCCGTCCATGCTCGTCCAGAACCACGAGAGCGTGATCCCGGACTATTACGGCCTGACCACGTCGTTCCGTCGGGACCGGCTCAAGCCGGGCACGATCGTGCTGGCCGAAGAGGAGGGCGCGCCGTGGGTAAAGTACATTCACGGCACCTACGCGCAGGGGACGTGGACGTTCCTCGGCGGTCACGATCCGGAGGACCCGCAGCACCAGATCGGGGACGCGCCGACCGACCTGTCGTTGCACCCGAACTCGCCAGGGTACCGACTGATCCTGAACAACGTGCTCTTCCCGGCGGCGAAGAAGAAGACGTTGAAGACCTGAGAACTGCGCTCCGAGGGGAATCTTGGTGGGTGGGCGCGAAGCGGGATTCCGCCCCGCCGCGTCGGACGGCTCAGCCGTTGGCGGCTTCGGAAGACTCGGAAATGGCGTGTAACGCCGCCCAAGAAGCCGGCGACATCATCCTGCAATCGCCCTCGAAACAGACGCCCGCGCCGATGGTGATCTCGGGAGCCACGAGATCACCTTTGACGCGGGCGCCGGTTTCGAGGCTGATGCTTTCCTCCGCAGTCAGGTTCCCGATCACCATGCCATGGACGGTGACGCTGCGGGCGGATATGTCTGCATGCACGACGGCGGACGGCCCGAGAGTGACGTGAGAAGTCGACTGGATGTAGCCGCGCAGACGCCCATTCACGATCGCCGGTCGATTCAGCGAAAGTTTGCCTCCCAGCTCGAACCCTTCCGCAACGACGACCGGCGCCTCGGTGATTTCCGGTTTCGGATTGCGAGGTGGACGCTGCCACCGCCTCAGCATGCGAAAGTGCCGTTACGGGCGCTGGAGCTTGGGGATCGCCAGCTCCTTGTCCTTTTCCTTGGATTCCGACTCCGGCGCCGCACTCTCCCGCTTCTCGGCCGCGACCGGACGCGGCGGCGCGGCAGGCGCCGTGATCTCGGGCGTGTCCTTGATCTTGGAGACGTTCCCGTTGAAGAAGCCGCCCTTGTTGATCACGAGCGAGTCGGTCTTGATGTTGCCCATGACGCGACCCGTGGAAGCGATCTCGACGTCGCCCGTCGCGACCATGTTGCCTTCGTACGCGCCCATGATCACCGCGTCGACCGTACGCACGTCGGCCTTGACCACGCCCCGGTCGCCGATGACGAGCTTGCCCCCAACGTCGAGTTCGCCGCCGACCTCGCACTGGATCTCGATCGAGTCGGCGATCTGGAACTTGCCTTCGATTCTGGCGTGATCGCCGCGGATGGTGAGCAGGTTCTTCACCTGCGCGTCTGACGTGTGCATCAGGGGATTCTCCATTGACCGGTCATGGGGTGTACGTGAGAGCACTGCGAACCTCCTTGACTCGAGCCGTTGGGTTTCGGCCGCCGGGGCCGGGACCGGCGCGAGACCGGCGGGCACGAAACGCACGCGCGCACGACCCGGGTGCGGCAGAATAAATGTTTAGGTACGTCGGCGCAAGAAGTACGCCGGTTCATCGGGGCGTCCCGGGCACCTCGGCGGCGGCTCCGGGGTAACTTGGCGCGCCACCCTGTCGGCGGCCTAGCGTCGTCGCCCTGAATCGCCGAAGCGGAGCAGCATTGTCGCGAGCCCTCTATCTGACACCCGAGGCGTCGACCGCCATTCGCGCGGAGGTGAAGCGCGCCCGCGGCAACGAGGTGTGTTTCCTGGCCCACGTCGGCGACGGCGGCGACGTTCGTGATCCGACGGTCGTCGCGCGAGGCAACCGTCACGCGGTGCTGGCCGCGGTGCGCTCGGCGGGGCCGGGGATGCTCGTCATCCACAACCACCCGTCGGGCGTTCTCGAGCCGTCGGAGGCGGACCTCGAGATCGCGGCCGAGCTGTACGCCGAGGGGATCGGGCTCGCGATAACCGACAACGAAGCCGGCGAACTGTACGTGGTGGTCGAGCCCGCCCGGGCCACCGCCTACGAGCCGATCGACATCGCCGAAGTCGATGCCGCGCTCGGGCCGGGCGGTCCGATCAGCCGGGCGCACCCTGCGTACGAGGACCGCCCGATGCAGCGCGAGCTCGCCGCGGCCATCGTCGACGCGTACAACGGCGGCGGGATCGCGATCGCGGAGGCGGGGACCGGGACCGGCAAATCGATCGCGTATCTCGTCCCGGCGATCCGCTGGGCGGCGGCGAACCGCGAACGGACGGTCGTCTCGACCAACACGATCAACCTCCAGGAGCAGCTCGTCGGGAAAGACCTCCCCTTCCTTCGCCGGGCGCTGGGCGAGCCGTTTCGGTTCGCGCTGGTCAAGGGGCGGAACAACTACGTCTCGATCCGCCGAGCGCGGCTTGCGGCGCAGAGCGCGAGCACGCTCTTCGATACAGGCCATCGCGCGGAGTTGGAGGCGATCCTGCAGTGGCTCGGCACCACTCGCGAGGGTTCGTTGCAGGACCTTCCATTCCAGCCGGCACCCGAGGTGTGGGACGAGGTCGCGAGCGAATCCGACGTCTGCCTCCGGGCGAAATGCCCGCACTTCGAGGCGTGCTTCTATCAGCGTGCGCGGCGTGACGCGGCCACTGCGGACGTCCTCGTCGTCAATCACCACCTGCTCTTCAGCGACCTCGCCGTGCGCCGCGCCCAGGGCAACTACACCGCGCAGGCCGTCCTTCCCGCGTATCGGCGCGTGATCTTCGACGAGGCGCACAATCTGGAGGACGCGGCGACGTCGCACCTGGGCGCGACGGTCTCGCGACGCGGCCTGCTCCGCATCCTCGGCAGGCTCGACCGGCGCGGACGCGGCGTGCTCGCCGCCGTCGTCGGCCGACTCGAGGACGGGCCCGACGACCTCCTCCAACAGGACGCCCTCGCGCAGGTCCGCGACGTCGTCCGGCCCGCGGCCGAGCGCGCGCGGGAGAACGTCGCCGAGTTCTTCGGCCGGCTCGAGGCCATGACCGCCCGTGCCGACGACGGTGTGCTCCGCCTCGACCCGGACGTCTCCGCGTGCCCCGAATGGGAGACGGGGCTCGGCGTCGGGTTCGAGAACCTGACGACGTCGCTCGAGACGCTGATCCGTGGGATCGGGCGCCTACGCGAGACGATCCGCCTGGACGAACGGTGGCGCGAGTCGCTCGAGGAGCAGCTCCTGGAGCTCGAATCCGTGGCCGGACGCACGGCTGGCGCGCTCGATGCGCTTCGCCTCGCATTCTCGACGGCCGACGATGCGACGCCGATGGTCCGATGGATCGAGCGCCGGGGCGGCGGCGGCGGCCGCGAGCCGAACGTCGTCGTCAACGCGGCGCCGATCGACGTGTCCGGCGCCCTGCGCGAAGCGCTCTTCGAGCGCGTGGACACGGCCGTGCTGACCTCGGCCACCCTCGCCACGCGCGACGGCTTCGATTTCCTGCGCAGCCGCCTGGGCCTCGACGGCGGCGGCATCAAAGTCGCCGAGGCCGTCTACCCATCGCCGTTCGACTACGAGGAGCAGACGATCGTGGCGATCCCGACGGACCTGCCCGGTCCGCGAGACGAGGACAACGGCCGATTCGACGTCGCCACGGCCGATATCGTCCGGGATCTCGCCGAGATGAGCGACGGCGGGATCTTCGTGCTGTTCACGTCGTATCGGTCGCTGAGGCGCGTGGCCGAGGAGCTGCGCCGCCGCGGAGTCGACGGCCGCTGGCCGCTCTTCGAGCAGGGCGAGGCGCCCAGGGCTCGGCTCGTCGAAGCGTTCGCGGCCTCGGGGCACGGGATCCTGCTCGGGGTCGCGTCGTTCTGGGAGGGCGTCGATGTGCCGGGCCGCCCGCTCCGCGGCCTCGTGATCACGAAGCTGCCCTTCAAGGTGCCGTCCGAGCCGCTCACCGCCGCGCGCGTCGAGGCGATCGAGCGGAACGGCGGCAACGCGTTCTACGAGTACATGCTCCCCCATGCCGCGCTGCGCCTCAAGCAGGGGTTCGGCCGGTTGATCCGGTCGCGCTCGGACCGTGGCGCGATCCTGCTGCTCGATCGTCGCATCGTCGAAAAGGGGTACGGACGGTACTTCCTCGATTCACTCCCGCCGGCACCCGTGCGCGTGGGCCGGTGGGCCGAGATCGCGTCGGCGGTGCGGGGATTCTACGCCCTGGAAGCGAGCGGGGTGCGGTAGGGGCCTGGGGCG